>Ga0172367_10000766_pt1 | contig 48721 bp, 74 predicted proteins | sample Lak10m_FD_114542 | JGI IMG/M metagenome (GOLD analysis project Ga0172367, IMG submission 114542) | Freshwater microbial communities from Kabuno Bay, South-Kivu, Congo - kab_022012_10m | ecosystem: Environmental > Aquatic > Freshwater > Lake | place: Democratic Republic of the Congo: South-Kivu...
GTGCAATATTACCACCACCCAATAGTGAATTACCATTAACCGTTTTAATATTAGTGCCAGAAACTAATGTATCCTGTTTACTTGATAAACCCAGTTCAGTAGCAAGTGGTGATCCACCAGCTGCTGAAATATTACCGGTTGTTACGATATCGCCGGTTACGGCGTCAATTGTAAGAGGGCCCACTGTGAGTCCATTATGAACCACAAAGTTTTTGTTAGCCATTTTTCCATATCTCCAAATGTGCTTATAGTGTTATTTATGCGAGATACAGATAAAAAAATAGCACCCTGAGGTGCTATTTTTAATAGAATTAACTAGTCAGTTAATTACATCATGCCGTGCATTCCTGCCATTGCATCTGCTTTATCTTCTTTTGGCAACTCGTAAATTGCGCAATCTGAAGTAATTAGCAGTCCAGCTACACTAGCAGCATTTTGTAAAGCACAACGAGTTACTTTAGTTGGATCGACTACACCCATTTCAAGCAAGTCACCGTAGGTGTCGTTGGCTGCATTAAAGCCAAAGTTGCCTTGACCTTTGGCAATTTCATTAACAACAACGCTAGCTTCAACACCTGCATTCTCTACAATACTGCGCAATGGTGCTTCGATGGCACGTAGAACGATATCAACACCCACTGACTGGTCGTGGTTATCACCTTTGAGTCCCATTACAGCCTGTTTGGCTCGAATAAGAGCTGTGCCGCCACCGGCTACAATCCCCTCTTCAACAGCGGCACGTGTAGCATGAAGAGCATCATCAACACGATCTTTCTTCTCTTTCATTTCTACTTCCGTAGCTGCCCCAACTTTGATTACCGCAACGCCACCGGCTAGTTTAGCCACACGTTCTTGAAGTTTTTCTTTATCGTAGTCGCTCGAAGCAGCTTCAATTTCAGCACGGATATTATTAACACGAGCTTCGATATCTTCTTTAGCACCGTTACCATCAATGATAATTGTTTCATCTTTTGAAACTTCAATACGGCTAGCACGGCCCAGGTCTTCCAACTTGGTATCCTCAAGTTTCATGCCAAGTTCTTCTGAAATTACACGACCACCTGCTAAGATGGCAATATCTTGTAGCATAGCTTTCTTACGATCGCCAAAGCCTGGTGCTTTAACTGCTACAGTTTTAACAATACCACGCATGTTGTTGATAACCAGAGTAGCCAGTGCTTCTCCTTCAACTTCGTCGGCAATGATTAATAAACTAGAACCTGCGTTGCGTACTTTTTCTAGTACAGGAAGAATATCTTTGATTGCTGAGATTTTTTTATCTACACACAGGATATACGGATTGTCTAAAACTGCTAATTGTTTTTCGGTATTAATAAAATACGGCGATAAAAATCCACGATCGAAATTCATGCCTTCGACAACTTCTAACTCCATTTCAAGTGACTTACCGTCTTCAACAGTAATAACACCTTCACGTCCAACACGTTCCATTGCCTTAGCAATAATTGAACCAATTGTGCTGTCGCTGTTTGCCGAAATAGTACCCACTTGTTCAATTGCCTGTGTTGTAGTACACGGCACTGAAATCTTTTCTAATTCTGCTACTACCGCGGTCACAGCACGGTCAATACCACGTTTTAAATCCATAGGATTCATTCCGGCAGCTACGGCTTTATTACCTTCACGCACGATAGCCTGCGCTAGTACAGTAGCGGTGGTAGTACCATCACCTGCCATGTCGGCGGTTTTCTGAGCCACTTCTTTCACCATTTGTGCGCCCATATTTTGTAACTGGTCTTTTAATTCAATTTCTTTAGCGACCGACACACCGTCTTTAGTAACATGCGGAGCACCATATGCCTTTTGAATAATTACATTTTGCCCTTTAGGGCCCAATGTTACTCGAACAGCGTCGGCTAATACGTTAACGCCCTCAATCATTTTTGTGCGAGCTGAGTCGCCGAATTTTACATCTTTAGCTGACATATTTTATATCTCCTTAGTCTTCAATAACAGCAAAAACTTCTTCTTCTTTAAGAACTAGTAGTTCTTCACCCTGTACTTTAACTACCTGACCAGACATCTTACCAAATAGAACTTGATCGTCTACTTTAAGTGTCATAGGAACTAGAGTGCCATCTTCTGTGCGACGACCTTGTCCTACTGCTAGTACAACTCCTTGATCTGGTTTCTCTGCGGCTACTTCGGGGATATAGATGCCCGAACTTGTTTGTGTATCTGCTTCGATACGTTTGATGACCACACGGTCATGGATTGGATTTAACTTCATTTTTTACTCCTTAGTTAAGCAAATAAAATTTTATATTTCGCCCTGTAGGCACGAAAACTGCTGGCCTATACTTAATAATAAAGTATAAGCTAGCAGAATATTTATGTCAAGTATTTTGGTGAGCTAGTAAAAATTCTGCCATTGTATCCTTAGTTAATGGTAACCATTTTTTGTCAACTTTGGTAATTTTATATTTAAATGTGTCAATTATGTCGTCAATGATTTTTTCAAGATCAGCAACATCATAATTGTCAATCCATTCACTTTCTCCACCCTTGTCGCTAGCAATAGACCAATTGTAGCGAGTCTTAATCACCTGTTCTAATTGTTCGATTGCCTTGTTAGGACCAACATAAACCATATCAAAACAAGCAGTATGATTATGCTTACTGTAGCTATTTTGATACCCGCTTAATCGTGCCCACCAACTACCGGTAATACCAACTTTGCTAGCGATCTTACCGGTATATTTGGCTATAGGGCATCTAAAAATATAGAGCCCTTTCATGTTAAACCTTCCACTGACAATCAGGTGCAGGCAACAATTCTTTACCACCGTTTTGTGTGTAAAAATTAATCAGGCCCGCTAATACACGGAATTTATCGTGCGTCGGTTGCTCACCTTTAAGTCTGTAGGCGTTTACTGCTTTCCAATAACTGTCCTTGATACGATCTTGAATACTGTCAGCATCTCCCCAACGAGCAATTAGCATTTCAGCGAGCTCTTGATCAAACTCTGGCGGCAAATTAAACCCTTCTGCATCTGCAAGCTGATACAAATAACTCAATGGACGGAAAATCTCTAACACTAGCGGACTACCAGGCCAGTATTTGCGATGCACAGCTAGCGCACGATTCCAATAACGACCACGACTTGGTTGATCCTCGCTGTCTTTTAATCGGTAACACTCAAGTCCACTTTTAATCTGTGTAAACGCACCCGGAACAAAATTGTGTTGGCGCTTGATTGGACAGCCATGTTTAGTTAAAATGTTGTATACACTTACAAACTCTTTATCTTTAGTTTCGTACGCAATCCAAAAGTCGTCATACGGACTAAGTTCACGTTTGTTGAGCCCATTGATACGGCGCATATTTCTGCCTGCAATAAAGCAACCAAACTTAATACGTTCTTGGTCAGAGTCACCAAACCCAGCATTTTCAATTTCAGCTGTGGTGTATTGATCTAGATCAATCACCCAAGCAGGGAAGTGTGTCCAACCGCGTAAGCGACAAACTTGCACAGTGTGATGTCCGTCCCAGATACAATAAACGGTTTGCCCTGAGGTTAGAGTAATCTTAATAATACATGGAACAATTACTGAACTTTCGTCAAAGTCTTTATAAATCTTTTCTACGTGATTTGGAGCAACATCACGTTGGAAAATAGTCCAAAGATACAAGTCTTGCCATGCAATATAATCAAAATACTCTCGCGGACGTTTATTACCAGCATAGCCAATATAGTTGCCGTTGCTAGGGTTGTAACTGAATTTTAAATTTTGATACTTAGGGCCCAATACTGTAGTAATAGCCTCATGAATGTCCTGAACCGGAATAGGGCCGTCATTGTAATTCTTTGCCATTTCACGAAGATCTATGGCATCATCTTTCATTTCAAATGTGTGTTGGAACTGTTGCTGGTAAGTGGCAATAGCTTGTTTCTTGTTATACGCCACGACCGGGCGCACGGGTTTTGTTACCAATGATAATGTTGTCATACTTTTTCCTTTGTTTACTAGATTTCAACTATAGGGTTGACCAATTTCAACCTCTATATACGTATTATACACACTTTTAAGAAAAAGTCAAGAAGTATTTTATATAAAAGAGAAACCCGCCGAAGCGGGTCTGTTATTTTTGGTAACAAGGCATAACTGCCCCGGACGGCAGATTAAACTGCTAAAGCCTCAGTATTACGAGTACCGAAGCGGAAGCCACGGCCCATAGATACTTTAACTACGTCTTTAGTATTTGCGTTTGCATTTACTTGGTTTTGTTTCTACAACCAGGAAACCCCAGTCCTAACGACTTTCACATTGCCGAGCGCACTTATCCTATCTCACCCCGTCGAAGCCTAGTCAGGCCCATCAAAAACATACTAGTATTAGTTTGGATCCACGCACTTCACAGTGGGCTTAGCCTTTGTTCATCTAATATGTTTATGGTGGACCTGGCGGGAATCGAACCCGCGTCCGAAATGCCTTACTTTAGTGTTTACGCTGTTTTACTTCTTTTTCTTTAAAATTCTACGTGCAGTTGCGCGAATGCTACGTGGATGATGTGCTCTGAATTTAGCCATATTATTTGTTCCTACGCAGTACTCTGCGAACAGCCGCTTTGGTTTTAGTTTTAGCTCTGTAACCCATATCTAACCTTCGTCTTTGAACCAATAGGGTCTATAACCTATATAGTCCTTGCACTTAAAAATTTTACAAATAAACTTTCTCATTTGGCACATATTGGACAGGTGCATCCAAGTTTATAGTACCAAAAAATATTATGCTGGTTGCCAGTATCCTTCACGATACACCTCCAATTCACCTAGATTGTTTAATCTTAATTCACCGTTCATATAGTATTTATGAACGATGATCTATAATTAAGCAGTTTCTACAATGCCTGCACGTGCTTTAATTGCATCCAAACTTAGATTTGGTTTGCTTAACTTAACTGAGTAGTTATGATTATACTTTTCATCGGCTAGAGCGATAGCTTCACTGAAGCGAGCTGTATCCATTAATTCAGTTGACTTAAGATGGGTCACTGCATCTGCTTTGGTTAAAGGTTCTGCTAGCTCAATCAATTCAATATCCGTGTGACCTGCTTTGATCAGCATTTTAACACGACTAACAAAATCGTTAGCAAAGCGAACTTTGGTAACGCCATTAAGAGTTGAAACACCTACTACTTTGAATGTTGACATACCGTCTCCTATTTAGATTTTAACAAAACAACAAACATATTATACAGCCAAAAGTTCAAAAAGTCAACCAAAATATTAGTCATATATCCACCCTAACCCTTGTACTTGGTGCATCCAAGTAAAAACCGGTACAGTATAATCAAGTATCCAAATTCCATTCCAGTCTACGTAATTAGTACGCTTTGGTTCTAACCCTATTGGATGATACATACCCTGAAAAACGTGGCTAGGATGATCTATACCATTTAATTTTATAGTTTTAACTATAACCGCAGTTACACCATCATTGGGGTTTCGATTTTTATGTTCAACGGTTAATTTTTCAACACCCATCTGTGCTTCATAGTCAAATTTGAACCAAATTGGTTCTTTTAAAATAGCATGATAAACTTGATCTTGGCAAGAAACTGTTATATCCGGGGTACCAACCGGTTCTAATAACACATCTATTTTAACACTATACAATTTTGTCATACAATTCTTTAAATTCAGGATACAGGTCAAACATATCAAACCCAAATTCTTGATCCCAACGTTTACATTGAAAAAACATTTCTTTGAGATTGGGTGTTGGTAGAACTAAGTCACTGTGAATTAACTGCAAGGCACGTTCTGCTTGTACTTTAACGCTGTGTTTATAGTTACCACCGTCACTTTCATTATAATCGACACTGATATCTACATCAGTTAGCTTATTTAAAATGTTATTGTATCGGACAGCATAGTTTTTACGCACCGCATGAGGCAATACCCGAGGGTCAAGGCATTTTGGGTTTGATATTATCAAACCTTTAATTAATAACTGTGTGTCTAATGCAAATTCCAATAATGTGTAATAGTATCCCAAGGACAATGAACTAATTGTAGGTCGCAGAGTTAAGTTTAAATTGCTATCAGAGCATATAACTTTATACTTTTTAATATTATCGATAATTTCAGTAACTGCACAGCCTTGACGAATGTAATCATTATGCTCTGTGGTTGTTTCTATGCTAATTTCAATATTGACACAAGAAAACTGTTTAAGTTTTTCTATTAGTTTTGATTTATAAACTGTGCCGTTGGTTACAAAACTAAAATTAACATCAAACCGTTTATGAGAAATCATAAAATCTACAAGTTCTTCAAATTTTGGACTTAATAGAATTTCTCCGCCCATAAAATGTATATTCTTAAGTTTAGGAATTGCCACTAGCTCGCCTAGAAACCTTGTCCAAACTTTAGAATCTGCAGTCCAATCAACCCCAAGGTATTGTTCTGCAGGTAATCCCCATTTGACATATTGTGTAGCAATACGGGTACTAGCACCCGGCCAACACATCTTACAGGCTAGATTACAATGATTGCCTAGATCTATGTGTAGGTCAATTGGTAGGGTGTTAGTAAAACCTTCCATACCTTTACTAAACATAAAGTGATCATAACCCGGACTTTGAACAAAACTTTCGTTGAACGCTTGTTTGGTAAAAATTACACTTTTTTGATTGCTACGATGTCTGCGACTAGTTCCACTGTGTGCTTCTTCATAGTAGCAGCGGCTACAGGTATCTGTGCCCGCTGTGTCAAACATCTTCATACGAAACGCTCTAACTGGTTCACTATTAAACCATTCTGACAGAGTCATGTTCTGTATTTTATATTGAGGATCTTCGCTTAGTTTGTGACTTTCTTGACAGCAGATACCAAGGCTACCGTCCCAATAGATGTGAGCCTCATACCACGGAGTATTACAAAAATGATTAGCGTTTGGTAATGACTTCATCTGCCAGACCAAGTTCAACTGCTTGCTCAGCTGAAAGGAATGTGTCAAACTTCATTGTTTCAAACATCTCTTCGTAGGTTTTGCCTCGAGTATTGTGTTTGATATATAGTTCTGTCAGACGTTCGTTTAGTCGCTTACTTTCTTGCAAGTGGCGAATATTATCTTCCATTTCTAATTCTTGCACGTGTACACTACCTCCGGTGCCTCGTGTACCTGAACTAACACGATGAATCATAGTACGTGACTCCGGTAGTACATATCGCTTGCCCGGAGCCCCTGCATTGGCAAGAAAACTGCCCATGCTTGCAGCTTGGCCAATTACAATAGTACTTACGTCACATTTAATGAATTGCATAGTGTCATAGATAGCCAAACCGGCCGTTACACTACCGCCCGGACTGTTAATATAAAATAAAATGTCCTTGTCGGGATTTTCTGCCTCTAGAAATAACATTTGGGCCACTATGAGACTAGCCGAATGTTCACTAACATCAGTATCTAACATAACAATACGATCTTTCAACAATCGACTGTAGATGTCGTAGCTACGCTCACCCTCTGATGTACGCTCTAAAACCATTGGTACTAAATTTGGCATATGTTTCCTTTATATAAATGTAACTGATTTAACCTGTTGATGAGTCTCTAATAACTTAATAATTCTACTATGATCTTTATCAATTAAATCCGCAAGTGGTAGCGATCCTAATGCCAGAGCAGGATCATCTAATAGGTAATTGCGATCTAGAAAAAATTGTTCGTGTTTATAATAATACTTGTTTAGTATACTACAGTATTCTTCAATTTGTCTACTACTATCAGACCAAAACTTCACATTAAAATCTGCTGAATAATGCGTAAACGGCCTAAATGCGTCGTTGTGAATATATTGATCGTTATCAAACGCAAGATCCTCAAGGGTCTTGCCTATTTCAACATAGTTCAAATATACAGTGCCAAATGTAGTACCCTGCTCAAACCAATGATAGTCCTGGTCTGCTAACGTTTCTGTTTTGGGCAGACCATACCAAGTAACCACATGTCTAGGTTTTGCTCCCCTGTATACACTTTCACATCGATGTACCAGAATGTTTAACTCTGCTAACGCCTTGCGAACAGTGCTAGGCGCACGTTGCCATAATTCGTGTGTCTGCTCATCTAGTAGACCGTGATAAACTTCAAATATGTGGTGTAGATAGTTAAGGGTATCTTGGTCATTGATATTATGTAATTTGCGCTCAACGATTGGTTCAAAAGAGTTAATATCATCAATACAATCGTTGATCAATTTTAATGACTGATGCTCTTGTTCTTCTGCAGAACCAAACCCATAAAATCTACCCGGATCATCTATAGAATATTTTTCTTGTGCCAGCGTTACACGCTCTATCCATTTGGGAACCACAGGATGTCTACGCAATTGAAAAGATAGAGTTATCTCGTCAGACTGATTTTTTGGGTTGCAGTATGTAATTAAAAGATAGTTATGATCTTTCATGCTTTTCTTGACAAAATACACAGAGCTGAACACCTGGTACTACTCGACGCCTAGCTTCTGGTATTTCATCTCCGCACTCTTCACACTCTTCAGCTGATGGTTGGGCCGCCTGCTCTAGCAGTTTACGACGAACACCGGCAATAGCATTCATATTATTATGAATAGCATGAAGTTGCCCCATTTCTGCTTCTTCTTCATTATTATATACGAAGTCGTCTTGTAAGTCTAGTTCTTTCATTTAGTAATCACTCTTAAAGTTATCAAGTTTCTTTTGTGGTACATCAATTTCATTTAGTCTAGTATATAGCAGACTTAGTAAAGTCCGTATACTAATTTCGGTACGCATTTGATGTTCTTTACTCAGTTGCGGATTAAGTGCCAGAATACGTCCTAGTTCATGTGCTTCAGTTAGGGCCTTGCGTATCATTTCTAATTCGGTCATAACCACCTCAAGGCAAACATTGTGTAGGTTTTCTCGTTATGAAACCAAATAGTTTCATTGAGATTAGTAGTCCAATCTTTAATGTCAAGATGTTGGTAGCACCAAGCAAGTATAGTGCTAAACTTGTCTATGCCATCGTATTGATAGGTCCACATTTTTATTGCCATTTTAGCACAGCCATTAGATAATCTTGTTCACTAGGAAACTCCATATACTTCCAAAAATTGTGACTTACACCCAACTCAAGTTTAACATTATACGTAGCTTCGAACGTGGCTTTATGTTGACCCATACTAGGAATAATGCCTTTGCGTTTGTAGCTGTCAACAATAGCCTTGTTCATGTGTTTGAACAACAATATGTTATTTTCAGAGTTGATTAGGATTTTCATGAGCCAAGGTATAACTTAATTAAGCCAGCAAGGCATACTAAAATACCTGCGGCATTGACTAGCATCTGCGGCTTGTTTGCTACACGAAAACTCCAGGCAAAGTAAAACATACCACCAAAGCAACCAAGTATAATGTTTACGGGATATAGCTCAGGATAAAAGCTCATAATCACATACATAGTGATTAAACAGCTTGTACCTAACCATTGTAGGCTGTGATTGATCAAGCTAGGTCCGCCTCTGCGTATTCTAATTCCAATAATGCTTCTTCTTGACTGTCAAAGCCACAGACATCATACCCAGTAGCATAGTGTTTAACATACCAACGACCATTGCCTGGACTTGCTTCGGTGTCAATACCAACTTCGCCAACACCTTTGATTACTTTTTTTGCGATATCCATTATGTCTGCTCCTTTAGTGTATGTGTAAGATTATAGCATCTTTTAACCAAAATGTCAACCAAAATTATTTCGTCAACATAGCCATAGTAATAACACTTTCGTCTGCCGGATTTTTCAAATACAAGATGCCATTGTGATAAATCCAAGTACCTTCATGGTTTACGCAAATTTTATAGTTAACCATATACAAATAACTGCGACCTAGGTACTTGCGGCAGGCTTTCATTACTGCTGTTTTAGTACCTTTTTCTAAGGTAATACGCACAGGAAAGTTCTTAACGTAATTGCCAATTTTCTTATGGTTAGTTACGTTAGCATGATAGACATTTTTTCTAGGAGTCCATTGACTTCCATAGATAACACCTTTAACCCACGCATTATATGTTTTGCTTACCATGATGAATTATAAAATACTCGCAATCCTAAGAACAGTTGTGCTCTTGCTTCTCGAACAAATTTCAAATCTTCTTCGTAGTAATAGCTGTCTGCGTCATCACCAAAGAAGAAACCCGAGGTTGCTGGTAAACGATGTTCTACAATATCTTCTTCTAAACGATCAATGTCTTCACGAGTTAGCTCAAGTTCATCACCGTTGAATTCACCTGTGCCACCTTTTTCTGTATGTAGGTTTGCCATCCAACCATGCAGGTTTGGGTGTTTACGCCAGTAGGCGATTTCAACAGGTTTGGTTACTGTTTTATTAACAATTTCTTCAGACTCTTTGTCAAAGTCTGCGCTATCCCAATATTCTTTATGTTGTCCTGCACGTGCCGCAACATAAGCATACATATCTAAACCCATATTAAACTCCTGTAATTTTAACGATAGCCAAACCTACAAATATAGCAAATACTAAGACAAATAAACTCATAACTAACCTTTCTAACAATTTATGTATAGCATTATACAGCCAAAACACCATAATGTCAATCAAAATCAAAAATTATCATGTTAGTTTCTAAAACACTTAAATATTTTTATAAGGAGATTTTCAATGTTTAAATTATTCAAAAAACTTTTAGGTATTAGCCCAGTGTCACAAGAAACTGTGGAAGAAATTTTAACACCACAAGCACCAATCGTTAGTGCTGCACCTACTGAATCAAAGCCAGAGCGTGCCAAAGATGTCAAAGGTAAGTTTGTAGCTGATAATCCAAATACTCCGGATGTAAATGAGGCGTGGAAAGGAGGTAAAGCACCTGTTAAAAAAGTTAAGGCAATCAGTTCTCCTGCAAAACCTGCTGTTAAAGAAGGTATTACTAAAGGAGGTAACGGTGCAGTTAAACAACAACCTAAACAAAGTAACAAACCTAAAGCGCCAGGTAAACCAAAAGCAAAACGTAAGTAAACAAAAAGCCCCGATTGGGGCTTTTTTATTCACTGGTCAATTGGTACCAAACATACTCTTCTTCGGTTAACCAACGTTCTGATTTAATAGGGTCTTCACCAGCAGGGCCATCAATCCAACGATATCCATACCAATGTTTCTTAAGCCAAATACGTTGATTAGATTCACTACTACGACAAGGTAGCCAAGCAAACCGTTCTCGCCAGATGAGTCTAGAGTCATTGGTCCAAAACCAACCCGGTGGTGCCCAAGATGCTCCCATGTTAGACTCCGTTACCAACTAATATTCCTTTAGCTACAGCTCTTTCATATAAGGCAAAGCTAGCAAGATTCTTACCTTTCGCCTCACACATGATGTCAAACGATTCTAAGAATGTTAGGGCCCAGTCATTGACACTGTCGTTCCAGTAAAAGTCACTATGCGCACGTAGTTTACTTTTCTTGTAGCCACTTTCTAATAGTACTGTCAATTGAGGAAGGCTATCACCAGAGTGCCCAACCAAGTAGTCTTCACGAGATACGCTGTAATGGCAAGTAGGACGAAGGCCACGCCAGCTCTCTTTAACCTGTTGAACTCGTCTGTCATCACTTGCGATATATTCTCCTTCTCGGATGAAATGATGGTGAATATCAAGAACAATAGGGAGAATATCAGCAAGCTCAAGGCAATCGCTGAGTCCATGTTTCATTTCCTCATTTTCGATAGTGATAGTGTTACGTGCTTCGGTACTTAGCTTAGGATAAACAGCACGAATACCTTCAGCACCTCTACGACCTGCGATGTGTACGTTACATTTAAAGTCTTGGAATGTGCGACCATAGCCCATGTAACGTATCATGTCTGCATGGTATTCAAATTCTTCTATGCTCCGGCGAACAATATCGTCATTATCACTTGCAAGAACTGTGAATTGACCTGGATGAAAACTAAGGCGCACATTGCGGCTACGAGCCAAGCGACCCACCTCTGCCAGGCGACCTTCAAGGTAAGCAACAACGTCAGGCTTACGCCAAAAATAACTCCAAGTATGTTCTGTATATACTGGTAGTATATCGCTTGATAAGCGAACCATTCTAAGGGATTCATTGAGATTTCCTACTCGTTCCACGAGCCTATATGTTGATTCTATATTCTGTACCATCAAATCCCATAGCTTTTGTTCAGCCACATCTTGTGTCTGGCGGTTGAGCCATGCTACTGTAGTACTACCTGTGTTGTATTGTTTAGCATCGTCGGTGGGTTTAATGCCGTCAACTTGCCCAACGTGATCGATCCACTTGCAGGCAAAACCAATACGACGAAGATGAGTTGTTGTAGTCATACGGCTATTATAACAGCATTTAATGACGTTGTCAACCGTTATTCTATTTTACCAAATCCTGCCCATCTCGATGAACCTAAACAAACCCATCCAATATATGCGCCCGGTGATGGATTCTCGTTCCATACAATATGTCCATATTCGCCTTCACTATTGGGTACGGTGAAGTTAGACGTCATATTCACTTTACCAACTAATAACGAAGAAACCTGCACAATACCATCTGGGGTTAAAGTTAGATTTTTTTGATTATTACTGCCCAATACGATTGTTTGTCTACGTGCAGACCCAATATATCCAGTATCTTGTTGTAACTTATTAACAACGATTTCTACTTCTTGGTCCCAAATTGACAATGTGGCGGTTGGGTCAATGGTATTAATGCCTACTCTATTAGAACTAGTATAAAGAGTATCACATAAAAGAGTTTCACCTTGAGTTTGAAGATCTTTAACTAAGCCCAATCGTTGTAGGTTGCTGTCGGTAATATGATACCCAAGTTGGTTACCTTTAATTATTTCCTTACCATCTTGAGTGATAGTGTTTAAATCTATACCAGTTTCTTTTATTTTGTTATGAACTAGTTGACTGTAACCTTCAAACAGTTGCCCGTCGAGATTAGCCTTAACTGATTGAGTAGTGCGGGCCACTAAATCAACTAGTGCCGGACTGCGGTCTGAAATCGTACCCCTTAATAACAGTTCGCCATCAACACACATATTGCCTTTAACCTGTAATTCGGGCGCAAACACTGCACTTTCAAATGCCACTGCATGGTCCATGATAGTCATTTGCACATGGGTTGATCTATCTTCAATACCGGTGCTGCCAAAATCTTCAATGATTCCACCGCGTATGTTATCGCCTGTGAATTTTATACCATTGAAATTTATACTAGTGTGTGGGATACTTTGCTCTGGAAATGATTGGCTTCCGATCATATGGTCAAATTTTGATTTAACCATTTGTCCTAATGCAGTATTGATATCTATGCTGGCAATTTTCTTAGCTAACTCGTCGGCTATTTGTTTGTTTGCAACATCAATTACATTTGCATTTATTTGTTTTGTGATTCTAGCTAAGATTAAATCAAGCTGTTCTTTAGTAGTTGCTTCAAAATTAAATTTAGTTAGTCGACTTTCAAGTTGGTTGGTCACTATATCTTGAACAATAGTGCCTAGTTCGGTATTAGCTACTTTCTCTACTACTTCTTTGCTTACTTGCTCGCGAAGTTCTTGTTCAAGGCTAATTTTAAGGCCTTCGATAAGGTTAGCAACAATAGGTTGCAGACTTTGATTGATATCCATAATATTCTCGAAAAAATATGACTAGAAACTAATACTAATCACATGCTCATAGTTCTTTCTGATGAGACTTTTATACATTAAATTCTTATGTACATAGAAATTCCTAGCACCGCTATCGATACTAAACTTAGCCATTTGTTTAAAAAACATACTGCGCCTAGCAAATGGGCCATGCATGTTACTAGCATTTCCTTGTAGTTCATATACAGATGTTTGCCAGGAATTTTTATCTTCAAAATTGTAATTGTGGTACTCTAAAAATACTTTACTTTCATTTCGATTGTATATACTCAAAGGTTGGCTAAATTCTCTATCTTTAAAGTCTTGATTTTTATAGTCTCTAAGAGTTGTAATAATAGCGTTCTTGGCTAAGTTGCTAGCTAATTCTAAATTACCACGTTGCTCTTCTTCCGATTCGGCAAAGGTAAAATATTCTTCCCCAGCAACTACCCAACTAAATTGTTTGCGATGCAAAGGTAGTTCACTCTCGTTAATGTGTGTATACTTAATACCACTAGTGTCTAAGAATTGTTTAATACGATCATTGATGTAAGTTACAAAAATTTGCGTATAAGACATTCCTAACATGAGAGGACTGAACCCATAAAACAACGCACTAGTCGGGTTAGATCCGTGAAACTCAGCCGTAGCTGAAATTATTTCTTTTTTCTTTTCTACAATATCATGTGCGCGAGGATTAAACTCTAACGCATTCAATGATATTTCTGTATATTTTGCATAACTTCTAGGCATATCAATTCCAATGTTACAAATATTTAGCGATTATTCTCGATTTAGATCTAATGTAACACAATGGAAGCCGCCGCCTAAGGTTCTACTATGGCGCAGTTGCAGTGGAATTACTGTAAATTTAGCCAATTCAAGATCCTCAATGAGTTGATGTTGATGACGATCTACAATAACGGTATTTGAATCTATGCTTAACATGTTCATGCCAATCCATTTACTAGCATACGGGTATTGATAAAAATCCTGTGCGTTAACATCAGTCACCCATAATTTAGTCCATCCAGTAAACGCTTTTGGGCAATTCTGTGGTGTGACCCGACTAGCATTTAATACAACAAATCCATCACGCAGGGGACAAATTGTACTATCGATATGTACCCCACTGTAGAAGTTCACTAGTTCAATATTAATATCAGGTAGTTGCTCGCATAGCCATTCGTAGGCCTTACGATTGCCACTTGGACTTTCTAAGTATAACCACTGATCATTCATGCGGCACACGTTAGCTGCATCCATAGTCATTCCAGCATGTCTAGGCATTTGTAATACTTCGCTGGCATTTTGATAAACATAGTCAAGCGCATATATTTCTTGATCGCGACAAGGATACATCATTACTGGATCGATCACACGACTACCCGCAATAACTAGTCGGTCTCGGGGACAGTAATTATACATACCCTGCTGTTCTACAAAGTTTACTTCGTGGGGGCGATATACTTCAATTCCTAGTTTGATTAAGATATTAGCAAGGTCTTGTAAATCTTCATTTGCTTCATCAATGATATGTTGTGGCACAGGTCCGCTAGGTACTGGCGTTTCAGTCCAAGTTGTTTTCTTTCCTTCCTCAGCAAATACTGGATCAGTGCTTGGCCAGTTTGCATGTGAGGCTGATCCTACTACTACTGATTTGAGCTTGCCCCATTCGTTGCTGCTGCTTATTTTCATACATGCCCTGTTATTTGTAATGTATATCGCGGAGTAGATCCCATGTTAGCTGCAAGATGCGGAGTGTCATACCACCAAGAGACAACATCCCCAGCAGACCATTGGGTTATTGGTTCATCTGCTACTTCCAAGTAATGACCGCTGGCCCAATCTTCTAAAAATACAATAGCGCGATAAATGCTTTGATGGTAGTTTTCTAATTCAAAAAGTTCAATATAGCGTTTATATGTGTCGTGGTGCCTAGGTAATATAGTACCCGGGTCCATACGATAGTAACTAGCACAAACATCTTTCCACCCCAGTAAGACTTCAAATCTGGCCATAATAGCATTAGTCCACACAGGCTGTGTCTTACGCATATCGCACATCGCGCCAACAAAGTTATCAGCAAAGCCCATAGACAACCATTTGCTTGTATCGTTGAGATTGTTAAATGGTTCTTTGGCGTAGTCTAGATGTTTATAAGCGTCACCCCAAAATGGTTCTATGTGAAATTTATTTACGGGTGTTACCATAGTGTATCACTTTCAATGTAGGATGAGTAAATGTGCGCCAAGGGTCTACAATAATACTGTTAGGTCCTGGCGCAAAGTAAAGTTGTTGTTCAGGCAACTCGCCAGTGTAGCCATAGGTTACCTGTCTGTTATGTGCTAATAATACCACAGCATTAATTCCGTTATCTATAGAATCCCCCGTTAACGGGTCAACATAACAGTACTTAATGTTTTGTTTTTCAAGGTAATGCCCTATTAGTAAACTATAACTTCCATCTAGCATGTCAATGTCGGGTTTGTATGCTTTACCATGTATAACCACTGGCATGTTGCTATTACCACTTAATCTTGTTAGATATAAAGCTAGATTACGTGCCTGTTCTTCTCTGGCACTCATTATAGTATCAAATAAATCGTACCCAAGATTTAGTTTTTCTGCCAGGTACCGTAAGGCAATATTATCTCGAGGATGGCATGGTCCAGCATCGCCCATGCCAGCAGTCATATACTTACTGCTTACAATACGTGTAGTTGACTGCGACAAGGCCGATGTAACTACATCAACGTTTATATTTCCTTGTTTCATAGCTACATCTTGAATCATATTAACTAGACTAATCTTAGCACTAATAAATGTATTATAGAATATTTTAATACATTCAGCTTCATCCCAGGTGCCAACAACATAACGAGGATCATTGGCCATCAGTGGGCGATAAAATTCAATTAATTCATAAGCATCGCCTGTTTCGGTTCCATCTTCTGTTCCGATAATAACCATTTCTGGATTAACCATATCCCAGGCTACACTCCCCATTGCAATCAAGTAAGGATTGTAGATAAATCGAGCATTAGTAATATGTCGTTGCAATTCCCTACGGGTCGTTCCCGGTAGTACTGTGCTAATTAGAACAACCAACTGTTGAGGAGTTACATATTGATTAATTTCTGCTAGTACTTGGTTAACGATTGTATAATCAAAATCCTTATTTTTAAGATGTGTAATTGGCTGGCTACCGTCATAAATTGGATCATGCGGTGTTTGTACTGCAACAAAAATAATATCCTTATTTCGAACAGCACCTTCTAATGTGTCAGATATTTTTATTAGACTGCTAGTTTTAGGGTAAATATCATAACCAGTTACTGAATATTTTTGTGCCATAACTTCAGCACAGGGAAGACCAAGTTTACCAATACCGATAAACCCAACAGATTGAATTGACATAATGCTCCAAATTGATCACGTTTACGAATTTTTCTACAACGAATTATTTTCAAAATTTGATGTGTACCATCTCAGAGGTGGTGTAATTGACCTCGAACAGTGTTCAGTACACAGTATAAGTTTATTTAAGCCTTCCTACGATGCAACTGAAAAAATATTCTTCTACGACCAAGAACCATTATTGGGCAAAGTTACTGAAGAATTTTTAAATCTATTTAATTTTCCATCAGGAGTTAGCTTAGATGACATAGTAGCTATGGCTAAAACCGATACTATGCCCTACGATATTATAGTCAGACCTGTTGAAGCCATTGACTTCTTAAAAAATAATCCCCAATGCTTGTATAAGAATCACAAAACATTAGTCACTAGCGAAATTTCACAAAGAGCTAATGCCTTGTGCAATCTTTATAACTTCAATTCACTTTACTATTTTTATCACGGTTTTGCAGCATTAGATTGGTATCGTGGGTATTACGCACTTAACTACAATAAACCTGTGATTAAAGAATATCAGTGCGACTATGTTAGTTATAATCGTATTATTAATAATGATCGTAGTTATAGAATTTATTGGGTCAGTAAACTGGTAGAATTGGGTTTATTGCCCAACGGGCAGGTTAGTTTTAATGTTACAGACAATGTATTTGATGATTGGCGGGATGAGGTCAGTGACCCTAATACCAAACTGAGCAGTAAAGCCCGTTCACATGCAGATCAATATCTGACAGACATTAACAAACTAATAATAGATCAACCAGAATTGCCAGGTAGTGCTAGTGCTGATATTCCTAGAGATATAGATGCACTGTGGAATGTAGTTACTGAAACAGTATTCTACTATGATAAGTTACACCTAACAGAAAAGATATTCAAACCTATTGTAAGCAAACAGCCATTTATGTTGTTAGCTGCACCAGGTAATTTAGCGTATTTGCGCAGTTATGGATTCAAAACATTTGATGGTATTATAGATGAAAGCTACGACAATATCCTGGATAATGACGCCAGAGTTGATGCTGTGGTTGAACAATTACAGTGGTACTGTAACTTATCACCAGACGAAAAACGTAACGTTATAGAGCGCCTAGCGCCAATCGTAGAGTACAATTTCCACCATTTTTATGGCAAATTCCGTCATATTATCACTAGAGAATTGCTAGATAATACAAAGAGCTTATTCAAAGAAATAGGCTATGATGATAGTACCATAGCCTATGATAACATTTATAAAGTTTTAACTAATTAAAATTTAACGTGTTCAAATGACCCCTCAATTCTATGCAAAACTCTATTAGCTATAGCTTCAAATCTCCAACGTTTATGTATTCCTAACCATTGTTCAGATAGCAACACATCGTTATCTTGCCAATCGTGGTGATACATAAATCGTTCTTGGATAATATGGTCTTTTAATTTTGTTAAAATAGGAAGACTCTCTTCTTCGGTCATTCCATCAAAGTAAAATACCTGCAACGGACTAAAATAAAACCCCGTTTTTCCAGCAATATTAGTATGCACTATGCCTGGTGTAAAATACGGATTAATTGACTTGTGTTCAGCTGTTAATTGTAAGGTAGAATATCTACCAGTTTCGTAACCGCATACAACTTTTAAATCTTTTACAAAATTAAAAAATTCAGGATCTTCTTTTTGTAGTGCTTCATATGAAAGAATATTGTTAATAAAACTAGTTTTGGAACCTATGGTGCCAGAAACTCCATATAGCCAAATCAATGGTTTTCTGCTATCGTGTGCGCTATCGTTGCAATGCCAATCTAAATCAGTTACGTGACCAAACAACCCAGGGCGCCCATGATCATCTAACCCGCCTGATACTCTAATTATGTGCCTATCAGTATCCTTTACATAAAATCCGTCTAAAAAATCAGCGGCAGGCATTTGTCGACAGGATCCCCATCGGTTACAAATATCTATTTCATCTTGAGTTGATAATTTCTGATTCCTTAATACAACCACAGTATTAGTATTAATCAACTGTCCTATTGTATTAATTTCTTCGTCTGAGGCCGAACGCAAATCTAAATCATCAATTTGAATAGTCCAGCCGTTTTCAAGTGTATTAATTTTCATAATGTTCCTTAAATAACACAACTATTTAACTTAGTCAGCACGTGACCCCATATAAGCACGGAATCCATGTTTCTTAAGCACTTCTGCATAGGCACGAGCACCTGCTTCTAGTACGTCCATGCTTTGACCATTGTAGTTACCTGGTTTCCACAAGTTTAAGCATTTAGGACGATAGTCTTTCTTAAAGCCAATTGACATAAGTTCTTTAGCTTCTTTTGAGTTAGAACGAGATACGTAGACATTTACCCACGCAAAACCACAGTATGCCATTTCACCGTGTTTTTGTAAAAAGTCTGCTTGAGCTAGGTTAGCGGCTACTTCTGCTTCGTTACGAATTGCTTGAATATCCATTTGCGTTGCTCCTTATTAACAGTTTATGTGTAGCATTATACAGCCATTTAATCAAAATGTCAACCAAAATATAAATACTATTATAACAAAAAAGAAGTATTTCAAGGAGCAAGATATGGGTGATATATTCAAACTCATTGGGGATTTAGGTTTTCCTATCGCAGTTGCCCTAGCTGGCGGCTATTTCGTTTATCTAACAATCAAACTACTATTACAGGGTGTGCTAGGTTCAATCAAAGGTATGGCAGGCATTATTACTGCCCTAGACAATCGGGTTAAAACGATGAACCACGATGTTATTCGTATTGATACTATTGTTAGTAATGCACTAGGTCTTAAACCTGATACAGATCGTATCGCTAGAGCGGATGGTAAAAATGATGCGCGAAGAGACTAGTGATATTGTAATCAAGCTTCACAACATTGCCCGTGAATTAGAGCAAGGCAAGTATTGGGTATTTGGTAACGATTTACGCAATTTAGCTGATAGATTAGCCCGTGTTAGCAAGCACTACGACCTAACCGCAGAAGAACAGTTTGCTTACAATTACATTAGAGCCGTAAATGGCATGGAGATTGACGATGTTTAAACCTACTAAATGGGAACAATGGTATGATAGTTTACCTGCCCATACAAAAGAATACCTAAAGAAACAGGCAGTATGGCACGACATAGATATGTTTAAAGCATTTGCTATTGGGGCAACGTTTGGACTTTTAATAGGATTGATATTATGACAGCAATCAATATGCGATTCTTTCCAGAGCAGGCATGGTTAATGGCTAAGTTCAGTGAGATTGCCTATTTAGAACCTAGAGATGGGGTTAACGCTTACGCAGAATTAGGGTTTGATGCTACATTTATAGATGTAGATGGTAGCCAGGCATACTGGTTAAAAAGCGATGATGACCTAGTCATTGTTTGTCGCGGTACCGAACCTACAGAATTTAAAGATCTTGCCGCAGATTTAAATGCTATACCTGTAGCTAGCAGTACCGGAGTAGGTAAGGTACACGCAGGATTTAAAGAGTCAGTAGACGATATTTGGCCTGAGCTACATGAATTAGCCAACGACTATGGTAAAACACGTACCATATGGTGTACCGGACACAGTTTGGGTGCGGCCATGGCTACCCTAATTGCCTATAGACTACAGCGTACTGAAGACTGTCCTAATCCACAGGCTCTGTTTACCTATGGTAGTCCAAGAGTGGGTAACAAGGCCTACGTCAAAGGTATTGAAAGTACAGGTGTACTACATTTCCGTTTCGTTAACAATGCTGATATTGTAGCCAGAGTTCCGTTATGGCCATTCAGTCACTTTGGGGGTATGTACTATATGAATCACTACGGTCACTTACGTAGTTTAACATTTTGGCAGGTAACCAAAGACGTATGGCGCGGATTCTTAGTAGGACTTAAACGTAAAAACATCAACTTCTTTGTTAATCACAGTATCACAAGATATGCGGCAAACTTAGAACGTTGGAAAAATGGAGATAATGGATAATGGCATTAGTACACGATACCGTAATTAAAATGTTACGCAAACAAGAAGAAAAGAGCGTACTTACAGAAGAGCGCAGTAGTAAGATTAAATCAAAGGCCGGATTAGTTATTAATATCTTTGCCGCTTTACTAGCATTTAACATGTGGTTTCAAGGTAGCCTAAACAGCAAGGTTATGAACAATACTATACAGGCTAATGACCTATGGGTGTTTTACCAAGCTAAGAGTATTAAACAGACCCAGTATGAACTAGCCGCACAAGAAGCTACTTCACGCGGTGATACTAAACTAGCCCAACATCATCATTTAAAAGCATTATCATATGATGAGGGTGCAGAAGGTAAACCGGCATTGTTTAAAGAAGCCAAAGCATTAGAATCCGCACGTGATCATTACAAACTACAATTACCGTGGGTAGGCTATGCTAGTACAGCATTTCAGTTGAGTATTGTATTACTGTCAGCAAGCATATTATCAGTTAGCATGGCCTTGTTCTGGGGCAGTTTTGTAATGGCGGGTGCTGGTGTGTTCTTAATGTTACAGGGACTGTTTTTATTCCTATGAAACTAGCAAAAATGTTTATATTCGCTCTATGGATAACTCTGTGCATCTGGGCTTATGTTGAACATGCTTATAAAGAAAAATATACAATACATGCTTCGGAAGTCACTGTTGTAGCACACCCGGAGCAACTAGGAGAATAACGTGGATGTAGTAGATTTAATAAACAAATATGGCTTTCCCATTGTTATGGCAGTGGGCATGGGATTTATTATAAAATATGTATGGGAATGGGCCACAAAAGAAGTAAAACCAGTTATAGGTGACGCAAATACCGTGCTTATTGCCTTAATTGATCGCATACGTATGTTGGACAACGATCTTATACGACTAAATCAGAAAGTGAATACTGTCTTACACTTACGTGGTAAGATGATTGAAAGTGAACGTGTAATGGAAGGTGTTAAGGTTGAACGTGAAGCAAGTGATAAATTCCAAGAAGCTATCACACACGGTAAGAAAAAATTAGAAGACGACCAAACTGCTTCAGCAGGTGAAGGTTAATCTACACTAACATCGCTGTGGCTAACTGTCACAGCGATTTTTGCCGCTTCAGGAATACGTGTTCGTGTGTTCTTACTGTTTAACAATACCACAATCCGCTCACCAACTTCAGTATCTAACAGCATAACAATACATCCGCCACTGGCACCAATATAGCCAGTCTTGCTTACTTTGATACTGTCGCCACGACGAACTAACGGATTAGTGTTGCCAAAGTCCCACCAGCGTTTCTTTACTTTTATACTAACTTTAGGTTTGCCGCTGGCCTCTGTGATTTCTGCATATTCGCTAGCAGCTATAACTAATTTAACTAAGTCGCGTGCGTTACTAACATTAGCAGGATCTAATCCTGTAGGATCAGCAAATCGTGTATTGGACATACCTAATCGTACTGCAATATGATTCATATCTGCTACACAACGACTTACCCCTCCCCAATGGTAATGGCATAAAGTATAGGCTGCAAAGTTATCACTTTTGACTATAGCTAACTCTAAAAGTTCTCTACGTGTCAGGGTTTTAAGTGTGCGGGGAAGTTTGGTGTGATACTGCCCAGCAAATTTGAAGTTTAATGTTAAATCTTCATCTAAGTTTTGATGACTGTCTAACACTACCAATGCTGTCATTAGTTTAGTAATGCTAGCAATTGGTTGCACACGATCTGCGTTTTTAGCTAAGATAACAGTACCCTGCTCATCAGCGACTAAGAAACTTTTAGCAGTGATTACTGCCTCAGCTGTTAGGCAAAATAATAGGCTAAACAATAGTATCAATATTTTCATAATACTATTATATAGCCTATGGACTAATGTGTCAAGTTAATTATTCGTTAACTGCGGTAAATCTACTAAATTCAAGTACACTAAAATCACCTGGTGCTTGAGGATTGTCCCATTCAATGCGCACGTGATCGTTGTTGTTGCGGTCAACCTGCCAGCATCCTAGAATAAACTTACCATTGATAAATTGTAGGCTAGCAGCATTGCCTTTAAGATTGGGCACACGACATGCTTGTTTACCTAAGACAATACGAGCATTGGCGTTCCACTGTAGAACCAAATAAGTTTCAGCATGTGCTACAGTAGAGAATAATAGACTACTAACTAAAATAAACAATTTCATTTTAAATAGTACCCTCTAATGCCACAGTGTGAGCCTGTGGTTCAAATTGACGTTGTTCAAACGGTAAGATTAAGCCATCGTACCACACATTAACGATAGGAATAATAGTAACACCAGGTACATTGGGGGCACCTTCTATGCCTGGTGCCATCCAGCAACCTTCTTCCATAATCTTGCCGCCTGCTACAGTGGCATAGGTTCTATTAGTAAAGCCTTTGGTTTTAGCATCGTCGATAGCACATTCTTCCAAAGTGAGGACTATGTCGCCCCCAGCTTGGTTGGCCATGTATAATTCTTTATGTTTGCTGTAGTCTGCCGCTGTAGCAGGTAAAGAGAGTAATGCTGCTACTAAAGCTAGGATCAATTTCATATGTTTTTCCTTAGTTAGTAGCGGTCGAGATAAGAGACGGATCAGATATCGGGATCGCTTACGAGTATTTAACTTTTGAGATGTAAACTAAATGTAACAGTTTAATACTATATTATTATATCGATATAATAACCTACAATTATTATATATTAGTAATTATTTACTTGTGGCTCTAAATGTACCGTCCCAGTTAGCAGGCAAGCCTTCTTCCATGCGTTCTATCATTAACTCGTAATAGTGTTTGATATCTACATCAGGTTCTGCTAGTAAACTCTTGGCCCACTTAATTGCAACTTTCCAATTACCACGATAGTATTCTTTTAAATATTCTTCGTGTTTGTAACCTACAGTCTTGCCTACAGTGTAGATCTTAACGCCCTGTGTCTTACCTTTAACAGCGATACAATCCATTTCTACTACGGGATATGTTGCTTCAACTGCTTTAGCCGTTCCTGGGCCCAATACAATTCTGACTCCGTAGTTCTTTGATTGTCCTTCAAGTCTCGATGCGAGGTTGACGGCATCTCCGAGACAAGTGTAGTCAAAGCGTTGGCTAGAACCCATATTACCAACAACAACACTGCCCGTGTTAATGCCAAGTCCCATACCAAACGGCGGAATGCCCTCCGCCAAAATCTCTTGGTTAAACCTATCCAAATCATCTAACATCTCCAACCCAGTTTTAACTGCGTTTAGGGCATGGTCTGTATCATCTAACGGAGCATTCCAAAAAGCCATCTGCGCATCACCAATATACTTATCAAGTGTACCGTTGTTGGTAATAATCTTGGCTGTCATGGCAGTCATATAACGATTCATTATTGATGTTAATCCTTCTACATCATCACCATAGTGTTCACTAATAGTAGTGAAACCTCGGACGTCTGTAAACATGATACTAAGTTCTCTGCGTTCGCCACCTAAGCGTAATAGCTCTGGGTTTTTCTGCAGACGCTCAACCATAGCAGGACTTAAGTATGTACCAAACTGTTTCTTAATCTGTTGCTTCTGTAAGAACTCACTGACAAACTTAACCCCATAAGCATGTAGCATAACCAGTACTACGCCTGCCGTTGGCACAATAGCATCGAATAAGAAGTTATAATGCGAATAAGCATACATTGTAGCAGGTGTAATGCTAGCTAATAATACAACACCCACACCTAGACCAACATAAACCCAACGGCTTAAGATTAAGATAACAAGTGAGATAATAATTAGGGCTAACAGTTCAGCACCTGGTGCCCAATCGGGGCGTTCAATACTCACGTTATTAGCTAGTGTACCAATAACAGCAGCCTGCATATCTTGCGGCCAAACTGTGCCGCGTGATGTTGCTACAGGGTTGCCAAGGCCAGCACCACTAGTGCCCACAATAACTACAGCACCTCCAAAGTCTTTAGGCAGGTTAACTGCGCTAACACTCTTACTAGTTTGACTCCAGTCTACCCAAATACGTCCTTGACTGTCTGTGGTAATGGGATTAAAGCCAGGAATACGCATCTTTTCAACACCAAGTTCATTTAGCTTAACTTGGAACGTGTCTGCACCAACTAATACTCGTAGAACTTCCAATGGTATACTTGGATATACTTCTCCTTTGTAGCCCACAAACAAAGGTAGTCTACGGTTGACGCCATCAATCTCTGGTATAGTATAAGCAACACCTACACCATAGGCATTCTTTTCTAACTCAGGTAGGTTGGCCACAATGCCAGGATAGTTATATATGGCGCCAATGTTTTCACTGCCAATAACGGCCGAACCTGGTTTGTGGGGGATGTTTTTAGTTTTGTCATTGACTGTGTCAACTAAGATAACTGGATGTTCTTCCATCTCTAACGCCAGTGCTGCATCACCACCCAAACGATCTCGCTCTGGCATCATAATTGTCCATACTACAATGCCTGCGTTGCGCTTGTACAAGTCATCAATGATATTAGCGTAGACGTCACGTTTGAATGGGAACTGTCCATAGTTGTCTACAGTAGCTTCATCTATGTTTACAGTATAGATATTATTTTCAGTAGGCTTCTTGCTAGTAATGAGTGTGTCAAAGTATCTGAGCCTAACACTTTCTACAAATGTAGGTCCTTGTAGTACAACTGTTAGAATAACAGCAAGGGTAATAAGAGCAGTCCAAGGACTGACTAAGAGACGTTTAAGTTTATTCATCGAATTCCTTGTTAATCACAATCACTAAATGCCTGCACCCAACGTGCGACACATTCTTTGTCACCTGGTTGGCACACTGGCGCTTTAGTTTCGTATGATTCTGGGACTGGGTTTACTACTGCCTGCGCCAGCTCAACTGATGATTCTGTTGTACAATTTAGCATATTACTTCCTTTTGGGATACGTTAATAAAATTCCAACGGTAATTGGGTTAAGTATACTTGTTATTATACTACCAATATTTATCGCAGTCAAGAGAAAGCTCCGCTTTTACACAGGGCTTTGGATTAATTAAACACCTGCACGTTGACAGATTTCTTTAACGTTGTTTACTGATTGTCCGTAAATATCGGCGCCAGTAGCATGAGCACGTTCCAATGAAACAACTGCATCACGTTGAGCGCGACATGCTGTAGCATAGTCTTTGTTCTCTAATGCAATTACACTAAGTGCCTGCATACGAGCCGCACGTTCAAAATCTTTGTGTTGAGCGTTTTCACGCATCAGAGCGGCTGTAGCCGTAAATGACGTCAGTGCCAATAGGGCAACTAACAGGGTTGATTTAGTTTTCAAATACTTCATTTAATCTCCTTGTGGGTTATTATAAAAACAGAAGCAGGCTTGTGGCCTGCTACTTTTATTTAACTCATTATATATTACTATTATGTTACAGTCAAGAACTTTATTGTAAACAAATTGTTAATTGCGTATTAGGTAATCAAATGCACCCAGGCTAGCATTACTACCTTCGCCCATGGCAATGATAATCTGCTTGTAGGGAATGTTAGTACAGTCACCTGCAGCGTAGACACCTGGTATGTTTGTAGCATTGTGGTGATCAATTACCACCTCTCCCCACTCAGTTAGGTCAACACTGCCTTTCAACCACCCAGTGTTAGGTACTAGGCCAATTTGGATAAACACACCCTCTACTTTGACTGTTTGATCACTGTTATAACGTATGCCCGAGACTTTATCTGTGCCAGTAATTTCATCTGTAACAGCATTGGTTAAGATAGTTACATTAGGTAGGCTTTCCAACTTAGTGACTAACACAGCATCAGCAGTTAATGTAGGTCCACGTTGTAATACTGTTACGTGTCCTACTATACCTGCCAAGTCAATAGCCGCTTCTACACCACTGTTACCACCACCAATGACTGCTACACGCTTGCCTTTGAACAATGGACCATCACAGTGTGGGCAGTAGGCTACACCCTTGTTGGCATACTCAGCTTCACCTGGCACGCCAAGTTTGCGCCAACTAGCACCTGTACTAATAATAACTGTTTTACCCTTTAATACAGCACCATTAGCCAACTCTACTTCTACCATGTCTGACTTGCGTAGTGCCACAGCACGTTGTAGAGTGTGTATGTCTACTGGATATGACTTAACATGTTCTTCTAATGCACGAACAAGTTTAGGTCCATCTGTTTTAGCTGTGCCAATCAAGTTCTCAATGTCCAAGGTGTTAGTGACTTGACCGCCAAATAGCTCTGCCACGATACCTGTACGCAGACCTTTACGTGCTGCATAGATTGCTGCACTGGCACCAGCAGGACCGCCACCAACGATTAGCACATCATATGGTTCAACTGCTTTAAGCTGTTCAGCGGCACGTGCATCAGCACCTGTGTCAATCTTGGCTAGGAGTTGATCTAACTCTTGTCGACCGCTGTCTAAGAACTCACCATTTAGGTAGATACTAGGCACTGCCATAATGTTCTTGCTCTTAACTTCATCTAAGAACACACCGCCATCAACCATTGTGTGGGTGATGTTAGGGTTCAATGTAGCCATCATGTTTAGTGCCTGTACTACATCTGGGCAGTTATGACAGCTAAGGCTAATATAGGTAACAAAATCAAACTTGCCCTGTATAGCACGTATTTGATCTTGCTTGTCTTGATCAATCTTCAATGCTCTACCGCCTGCCCAAAGGATAGCAAGTACTAAACTGGTGAACTCATGCCCTAAGGGAACGCCAGCAAATGACATACGCTCACCCACTGTAAAGCTAGGTGTTCGTTGATTGTTCTGTACAGCCGGAACTAGTGAGACTTTGTCAGATATCGACTCAATCTCACGTAAGAGTTCCATCATCTCTTTACTTGCTGGACTATCATCAGTCCAGGTGGAGATAGTTACAGGGTTCTCAACCAATGCCAAATACTGGCGAAGTTGTTCTTGTATATTAGCCTCTAGTGCCATATTAGATCTTACCTACTAGGTCTAAACTTGGAGCAATAGTAGCAGCACCTTCTTTCCATTTAGCTGGACATACTTGTCCTGGATTTGCCGCAGTATATTGAGCCGCTTTAAGTTTACGTAGTGTTTCACCTACATCACGTGCGATTTCGTTGCTGTGTACTTCAGCAGTTTTAACAATACCGTCTGGATTAATGATAAATGTGCCACGTAGAGCTAGGCCTTCTTCATCGATATGTACATCAAACGCACGTGTTAGTGTATGTGTTGGGTCACCTACTAATGGAAATTGTGCTTTGCTTACAGCTGGGCTAGTTTCATGCCATACTTTGTGTGAAAAGTGCGTGTCAGTTGTAACAATGTAAACTTCAGCACCCGCTGCTTGTTTCTCTTCTTTCTTTTTCTGTGCGGCAACTTCTCCGTTGCGTCCTTTGTTAATTAATTCACCTTCTTCTTCAGTTAATACACCTTTGGCTATTAATGCGTTAACTATATCGTTAGTACTGTCTGCGCGAGCATAGTCTGCTACAGCAAATGTCAGTGCCGCAACGATAATAAAATTCGTAAGTGTACGATTTACTTGTTTGATATTCATGTGTTTTCCTAAACTAAAATGTCCCAAAGGCCTATACTAAACATCACAGCCAGTAGTGGCCAGATATCTTGTAGTGCTTCTAAGATTAACGTTGTGCTAACCATTCGCCCAATCCTATAATAACTGCGGCTACCCCAGAGAGGGATATTAAGCCCATAAAAATAGCAGTACCTACGATTAATAGGCCCGCTGGGATCATAGCCGAGTAAACAAGCAAGTCTGAAAATTTAAAAGTCACTGTTTTCTTCCTTTAATAATATTTAAGCACAGGAAGATTACAGTAGTATTACAAAAATATTAATTTTTTATTACTTCAATTACTTGACTGGCGCATTTGCCGCCAAACCCAAAACTGTTGTTTAAGGTTCTCAAGATCTGTTGATTGGGATAAAGTTGATTGTGTTGCGCCAAACAACTAAGTGTGTCGCCTGAACATTTTTCTAAATTTTGTATATGCGGGATAATTCCTTGACGCATAGATTCGATACTATAAACAGTTTCAATTATGCCTGCAGCAGCCATGGTATGACCTATTTTACTTTTAGGTGCATATATAGGTTTAGCCCAAAAAAGATCAGTTACTGTAGCATATTCGATCATATCGCCCACAGGTGTACTAGTAGCGTGCGCACTAACCGCGTCAATGGTTCCATTAACTTTTAACAAGGCCTTACTGATTGCCAATCTTGCACCTCTACCATCTTCTGCTGGCGCAGTTGCATCAAGTGCATCGTTGCTCATACCTGGGGGGTATAATCTAGCATACACTTGACTATTATACTCATTGGTTTTATCTATATTTTGTAAGACCAGTGCCGCGGCGCCCTCTCCCATAACGAAGCCCGATCGTTGATCATCAAATGGCTGACTATAGTTTGATAATGCCCCTAGGCTGTTAAAATAGCGTATACCTATGTTATGACATCCTGCGTCACTCCCACCAACAACTACATAATCATATTCATCTAATAATCTCATAGCATAATCAATGCTAGAGATTCCGGTTGCACACGCTGCAAACACACTTAAGGTGTGCCCCATGAATTGATAGTAGCTGGCAATATAACTTGGCAACAGATCGGGAATTCGATTAAGAATCTTGCGCGGAGGAACTCTTTTATCACCTAATAATTTTAAAAAAACTTCTTCTAATGTCTCAATGTCATTTAGCACTGAAGAAAAAATCACTGCTACATTTTGTCTTGGTGGTAATTTAGACATAGTCAATGCCTGACTAACTGCATGAAATCCCATGCGTTGAGTTTTAGTGAGAGATTTAGGAAGATCTGATATATCTGTTATTTGCGATTCGGCAACGATAAATCCCTTATTAATGGAGTACTCTGCCATTAATGGTATGTCAGTGATATAATCATTATTGTCTAGCATCTTAGAAAAACAATCTATAGGATTGTTTCCAAGCGAATCGATAATTCCATATCCCACAACATTTGCTATATTCATCATACTAGTATATATGATAAACTATAGTTAAGCAAATATTTTATCTTTTAGGATGAGTATTTCCCGGAGGAGTAGGGGGATTTTTAGGGTGAGGGAAATGTTTAGTCCACATAATATATCTCCGTAAAAAAGCCCCTTTCGGGGCTAAATTAAAAGTCTAACTTACCACCAATGCTGATCATACCATTACGATATTCGTCAGCATGTTGATATTGATAACCTGCCCAGACCTGACTGCGAGCATTTAGTCTGTAGCCTACTAGACTGTTTACACTTGCTAGTGTATCACCGTATTTGTAAGCACTATCTAAGTTGAAACGAGTTACACGACCATCTACAGTGTAGAATACGCCACGTTCTGTAGTGGCACTATCAAATCTGGCACCTACATATGGTTGACTACTTGTGTCACTGTAGTTACCATATGTTAGTCTGGTTACTGATGTACCTGATTCTACACCACCGTCTAATTCAGTTTTTCTTACTGTTAGACCAGCGTATGGAGTAACCTTCCAAACTTGTGGAGCAATAACCTGTAGGGCTGCCCAGTATGATTTACCATTGGTTGAATACTTGTTAGCGTAAGTTTCTGCGGCAAAGTTTTCAACAGCACCTAGGGTGATCACACGACTTGTATCATAGTCACTTGAGCTATAACCTAGTGTAGGTTTAACTGCCCAACGTCCTAGTTTTTTCACAGCATACAAGTTAATCATGTTGGTATCAAATTTACCCGACCCCTGTTCTACACCTGTCATTGTACTGTCAATCTTGTTATATTGAGCACCTACTAAGGTTGTGTCATTTACTAGGCGTTCTACGCCAATTTCAACACCTGTACTGCGACTGTCGTTGCCGTTAGACGATTTACCAGTGATCCACATCCAAGTGTTGCGAGCAACATCAACTGCTTGGCTTACACGACGAGTAATTGCTTCACCATGTACGTTTACACGACTTAGTGGATCCACACGGTTCATTTCTTGACTGTAAAGATTCAGAGTCACCGCACGATCTAAAGTATCAACACTGGCACTGGCTGTTTGTGTAGCAGTCACAGGTGTTGCTATGGCCAGGCTGGCCGTTTCTGTAGCGGTTGCGCTGGTCGTTGTTGCTGTACCATTAGTTGTTGTTGTAGTACTATCACTATATGTAGTAACGGTGGTGGGTGTTGTAGTTGTTGTTGTGGTCACATCACGTGTTTGTGTTTCTGTTACTGTGGTAGTTGTAGTATTATCGCGGCTGACTACTAGTCTATTATTAACTATTGTAGGAGTTGCATGAACAGTAGTGTAAGCATAGGCAGTGGCAAATGTTGACGCCCACGGCGTAGCTGATGTTGCTGTAGTTACAATGGGTGTTCCTGCAGCTGTGCTAACCACGGTTGGAGTACTTGAACTACTGGCCGCATCAGTTGCTGAACCAACGTCAACTAAGGTACCGCCACCCGGAACTTCGCCAGGTGTACCACCACCTGCTCCCTCTGCTACCGCTGTACTTGCAGCACCAAACGCACTAGGTCCAAAGATGTAACTGTAACTGTATGTAGCTGTGCTGCCTGCGGCTAATGAAGCTAGATACCAACCCATACCAATGGTGTGATCGCCACTACCATAGTTAGCACCATAACTAGTACCACCAGCATAGTATACAGTAGGGTCAGTTGACCACCCTGCGGATACTGCGGCATTCACGTTAGTGTCTGCTGAGTATAGGCCTAGAGCATAGCGGCTAGCTAGGGCTTCTGAGAATACCACGTTGGTTGTAGGAATAGCACCGTAGCCAACTACGTTATCAGTAACTGAACTATCACCTGCGGCAGCACGTGCGTCTGGATCAGTAAAACGAGCAAAGTAAATGTCAGTCATGGCTGTCTTGGCAGTAACTACAGTTGAAATATCTACGAACTGTTGATTGTTGTTGAATCTATAGTCGTGTAAGATATCAAAGTCTGCGTGTGTAGTATTAGTCCATACCGCACGATTGTCATAGGTAGTACCGTTGTAGGCTACACCGTCGTACCCAGTAAGCACACCACCTGCTAATCCAGTAATGCCTGCGTTATTGTTGTAGATTGTAGAGGTCCCGTTGTAGTTTAAGGTCCAGCCTTCAAATGGGCTACCTGGTGTTAGATAGTCGTAGGCCGCATTGAATGTACCTGTACCTGTTGAGTCGTAAAGGATACCAGGAGGGGTGTTACCGCCTGATCCCAATGTACCTGTGCTTTCGTTTACGCCAATCTTGACGTAATCGCCATCTAATATTAAGTTTGCTGCTTCTGCGTTGGCAAATACCGCAGATAATGCTAAAGCCATAAGGCTACGTTTGAACTTCATGAGTGTCTAGCTCCTAGTGTTATTGTTCTTATTGTATTTACAGAGTAGTTTACTCAAGCAATAAGCTAGTATTATTGCCCTTGTGTTATAGTTGTGTTACAGCCCGCAGGATTAGCACAACTTTCAGTGATACTGTAGGTTTGGTTAGTTGAACCCAGTTGATTTAGGTTTAAGTTACTGCTGCCACCACTATTGGTTAAGTCTATGGTGGCTGCATGGTTTCCCGAGCCCTGTTGTACTGCCGTAACAGTGTGCCCATTGCCCTGAAGACGGATGTCTAGGTAGTGTTGCCCTGAATCTTTTTGATTGGCTGTAACTGAATTACTATTGCCTGTGATGTTAGTGAATAGGGTTTTACTACTCAAATCCTGTTGTTGTAGATTTAATACGTTACCATTACCACTGACCGTGGTTTCCATATACTGCGGACTGCCTGTTTGTCGTGTGGTAATGTTGTTGGTGTTGCCCATTAGATTTAGATTTAGGTAGTGATTGTTACTGTCGTTAGGACTAACTACCCCTAGGGGGCTATAGCCCTGATTTAAGTTAAGAGAGTTACCGTCACCGTTGGCGTAGACTTCCATACGATTCTTACCCGAGAGACTAGAACCTTGACGTATGGTTATGGTATTGTTGTCACCTATCTGCTCTATGTCCACTAGGTTACCAGACTGTGATTGTCTGAGAGTGGTGTTGTTAGTTTTGCTAATCTGCTGTGACTGTGTGATACCCGATGAGTATTGCGGAGCCGCAGGAGCCCAGTAGGTACTGTCAGTGGCTAACATTGTAGTTGGCACCACTGCCCAGGTAGTGTTATTGTTACTGTATTGAAATATCACCATCTGCCCACCACCGTTTTCATAGTACCAGAAAGTTAGAGCATGTGCTCCTGCTGACAAGTTTACAGCACCTCCACTTCTAAATGCGCCACCAGAATCAATCCAACTGTCGGTTACTAGTGTGTCGTCAATGAGAATTTTAAACCCATCGTCGGCATTGGCGCCAAAATAATAAGTGCCAGCTGCTGGTATGTTTATATAACCTACCCATTTAACAATAACACGATCCGCTAGTCCCGATCCCAGAATAGTAGCACCAAACGATCCTGTTGGATAATTAATGCTAGTACTGATACCTGTACTACGCACAGTTGGGTAAACTAATGGATTAATACTAGGACTAGGGCCCGAGGTGCCTTGATAGGTATAGTAGGTAAGTCCCTGTACACCATCTGCTTGGGCCGCAAGGCTAAACAATAATAAGAATACAAGGCTAATTCTGCGTAGCATTTATAATTGTGCCCCCACCTGAATTAACTCTGTTACGTACTTCTGTTCCGCCAACAGTTTGTGTAATAGTGGTGTTTTGTCCCGTGGGTGTAGTGATACACTGTATGTCACCACCACCTTCACGACAAAGTGTTACTTTAGGTTCATCTAACTCTACAGTTACACCAGTTAGACTATTATAGTCTGGTAGCAATCCACTCTTAGCTTTGGCTAGGAAATCCATCTGCGCTGCCAACTGCTGATTAACTATGTCTAAAACGTTAGCCAAGAAGTCATTGTCTAATAGATTGCGATCTAACTTACTTTGGTACATTTCTTTTTCTTCTTGTTCCAGTACATTGATTAGTTTGTTTTCGGCCAAAAAGTCTACGTCCAAAGCGCCGCGAGCCCCGTATTTTAATCTATTCTTTTCATCGTCTGATAGTCTAAGTTCTTCCGGCGGACTTAAGACTAATAAATTATCAATCATATCTTCAGTTAGATTAACCTTAACTGGTTTCCAAGGTTTGGTCTCACGACTATCGACTCGCGTGGCTTGAAATGCTTGGTCTAACACCACTGCACCTTCGTCAGTGATAACTTCAATCTTGCCTGTTTTACAGTCACGTTCTATGTCAACATATCCTTGAGGACAACTAGGTAGTAGAATAAAAGTACTACGACCAAGTTCGTCTACTGTAGCAGTGAAATCTGTACCACGAACTGCTACAGTAGCGGTAGGAGTGTTAATGGCCACTGCTTGCGGATTATTTTTAGCTATCTGTCCCGATGCATACCGAACTGTTCCCAAAGCTACTTTTACTGCTAGTTTGCCACCTTTCTTGCTGTTAGGATCATAGACAAAATCATCAATGACAAGTTTGCTGTTTTCAGTGATATCTACTTTAGTATTGTCCTCAAAAGTCAGCCCAACTTTGCCCTGAGCTGTTTTAACAGCATCCATCATCTCTAGTCCTGTGCCTTTAGCACCGGATAGGGTTTGTGATTTTCGTTGTATACTAGGTGGTGCGTTTGTAGACTCAGTGATAGTACCTATAGCTGATATAGCTAACGTGGAATATAGCAGGGCTGTGAGCCCTGCTATAATGATTATTGACCTTGTAAGATGTTCCAAGTGTTACCGCTACCTGTAGTTAAAATGTTCAATGTGTTGTCCACTGTGCCATTTTGGTTAATGGTAAAACTATTGCTAGAACCTGTTAGATTGATAGTAGCATTGTGTCCATTGGTCCCTGCTACACCACTTTGAGTAACGCTAAATGTGTTACTTGCACCTACTGCTGTAATGTCAACAGTACCTTTGTTACTGGAACCATTTAAGGTTACACTGTTACTCCCGCCGCCACTGATCGCGATGTTTGTATTAGTTTCGTCGGCGTTGATTGTAGCTGTTACAGCGTTACTTGCGCCACCTTCAGTTACTACAGTAAATATATTTTTGCTGCCTAACATATTTAAGTCAATGCCCGCACTGTTACCAGTTTGTCTAACATCAATCAGGTTACTAGCCGCAGTGCCTGTGCCTGCATTGTTAATGTTAAATGTTGCAGTACCGTTGTTACCGGTTACATAATAGGTTAAATCAATACCATATCCCATACCAGCTGCCGTAGTTACTGTAAATCCAAGATTTAGCACGTTATCGCTACCTACTTGTTGTATGTCTACTGCACTAGCATCACCAGTCATCTTCGCCGGCGTTGAGTTACTAGTACCTACACCTTGTATGCCTCTAACCACATTGCCTGTACCAGTTTGTGTAACATCAATGGTACTATTACTACCACTTTGATCAATGTAGATACTGTTATCTGCAGCAAATGCTACTCCAGCGAACAGGATTAATGCCACGCCTATCTTTTTTAAGAACTTTGCCATAGTCCTTGCTCCTTATTGCGCACTTATATAATTGTTAGTGTGCGACTTTATTATTGAGTGGGCTTTTCAAACTCCCAAATGCCCTTCTTTTCTCCTTCCTTGATTAAATCAACAACTGCTCCTTCAATAGCAGCCTTTACTGCTAGAGTACCCGGTTCGTTTACTGTGAGCCCAGTCTCTAATTCAAATGCCTGAGTGCCTTCTTTAAAAAATTTCAACACTGCTAAACTATCTGCGGCACTGTAGATAGTCTTTTGTGTAGTCACAGTAGCTAAAACTTTGCCGCTGTTAACACTAACTGCTCGTAGACTTACAGTTACAATATCTTCACTGTACTGTGTCTGCGGCCCAATCCCTAACATACGGGCCGCACTACCCCCACTGCGCACACTGCTATCATAGCCTACAATACCACCTTCTATAATCATACCAGCATACATCATTGGGGCCAGGGGTTTGGCGTTATTGCCCTCATACGCCTCACGCATCTGACGAATCAGCTGACGTTCTTTAGTTAAACTATCAATTCCCACACGCTCAACTACTTCAAACCAACGACCACCACCCACATCCTGTAGAGATTTGATTAGAAAACTTTCAGCACCTTGTGTAACCGCAGTACTTAAATTAGCAAACGTTGCCTGAGGACGACGTTGCCCTGTTTTGTCTGTAAAACTATATACCGCTACTACTACTGGTTTACCGGCGGCTGGCGCAGGTATGGTATCAAATTCTTTCTGCATCAAGTTCTTAACAGCGGTTGGCTTTTTAGGATCGTTAATAACAGAGGTTGTAGCACATCCTACTAGCATAATCGTTGTTAACAATACTAATAATCTTTTCATATTATTAAAACTGGAAGCTACCTAAAGGTATTGAAATAGTTGTAGCACTTCCCATATAATCGGTTACATTTAAAGTGATTTCGGTACTAGATCGAGTCCAGTTAATTATATTTCCTTCAAAATCTAAGGTTCCGCTAGTACTACCACCTTCAGCAAACATAGCAGTGGCTAGATTTTGGCTAATCTGTGCATAGATACGCGATTCTAAGTTATTCATAAACTTAGCAATATTAGTATTTTTAGCTTCGTTAGCTTCTTTTTCTAATGCCGCTTGTATTTCTTTTTTAATATTTTCTCTGCGGGTATTCTCTAAATTTTCAATAGTTAAAACATGTTGACTATAACCGTTGCCGTTAAAAGCAGGGCTTTTGAAAGTATAGTCGGGAAGAGGTTGCGCCCATGCATATAGGCTAGCCGACATTAATATTATTGTAGTTATTTGTCGTGTGAACATTGTCACGGCTCCTTATTAGTATTTACTAATACAGGCCGTAACAATTATAGTATGAGTTTAATCTAGATTAAACTTTAGTAGTTTCTTCGTCAATTCGGCGTAGGATTTCTTCGTAGAACGTATCTACTTCCCCGCCAAATTTGCCCATTAGGTGTTCAATACATTGGCGGCAATAGTTATATTGCTGTGTATGATACCCGTGTAAAAAGTCATTATGTAGTTTTACCCAATGCTCTAACTGTGGAAGGTCACTTAAAGTGAGTTTGTCTGCAGGAATTAAACAAAATACCTCAATATTATGTCCGTCCTTTTCTACTGTTTCTAAATCAAGTATTGTATATTTGTCACGCAGTGCTTCTGCGTTTTCTCTTCCAAATATAATCTGCATTATCTTTTCTCCGTAATTCCTGCTTGCTTAAATACGTACTGGACTGCCTGCGCCTGGCTAACACAATCTTCTAAAGCGTTGTGCAGTCCAGCCTTGTTCTTTTCACGTGGGTCGCCCAACGAACTTAACAGTGTGCGACTGTCGCGGATTTGCCAGAACTGCCAAGGGCAAGGTAATCCCATCTGTCTGTATAGATTTTCTAAAATAACAATATCAAACACAGGACCCTGTGCCCAAATGTTATTGCAACCTACGATAAATCTATTTAATTCTTTAGTAAACTGCTCTAGACTAATGCGATCGTTGTCCCCCAGAGCTTCTTCTCGTACATCTTCTGCCTGTCGACTCCACCATTCAACTGTATTATCGTCTACATGACGACCCAAGGCTATCTGTTCATCTACACTAACTCGAAAGTAGATTCCCTGTGTGATATCTTCTTGTGAATAGGGGTTAAACTTACACGCACCAAAGGTTAGAATAGTAGCATCCGGGCGGGTACTTAGTGTTTCTAAATCCAGCATTAAATCAGGCATTAGCGGTGTCTTTCTTGAAGTTTACGACATTCTTGTTTAACTAACGGTGGCACATCGGGACTAATTTCTGCTATGCGACAATCGTAGTAGATTCGAGTACGTTCTGATAAATTAGGACCAGGGTAGTAAAATTGTACTACTAAACTAGCACAGACCGCAAATAATACTAATAAAAATATTAGATTATCTTTGTCCACTGTGTTCGTCTTTTAAAAGTTTGATTGTTTCTGCGTGTGCTACACGTTTACGCAGGCTTGAACTACTAAAACTGTGATCACGTCCGTTGTAAATCAATTCAATGCCTCGATAGAAGCATTCTTCTTTACCAGTAAATTCACGGTCTTGATATTCAACACCTAAGATACGTACATCTAACGGCAAGATTAGCAACAAGTCAATCAAATCTTGTTCTGTCTGATATACTACTACTTCATCTACATAACGACAAGCGGCTAATTGAATTTGCCGCTCCACTATGCTCTGCACTGGCTTATTTTTTTCCATTGGGCGATCAATAGTTGGGTCTGTTTGCAGACCAGCAATTAAGTAATCACAATGGTTTTTAGCTTCTGCTAGCATAGCAATATGGCCTGCATGTAACATGTCAAAGGTACTAAACGTAATACCTATGCGTTTGCCTTCAGCTTTAAGTTCTTTAACTTTATTAAAAATCATTAGTTAGCAGATTCCAATTTGATGGTCAACGGAAAACCCTGTTTACGAGCCATTTGAGTTGCTTCTACTCCCTTTTGCTCAGCAATCTCATAAGGTAGAGTTGCAACTACACTACTACCAAGCTCATGTATACGCTGTGTCAGTTCAGATGCAGTGTCCCAGCTATGGTCAAAAACGTTTATCAAACTTTCAATAACAAAGTCCACAGTAGTAACTTCATCATTGATGTAGATAACATTATACATACTAGGTTCTTTAATGTCTAAATTAGGAGCGATTTTAGTTTTCGTAAGCTCTTTTGGCATTGTCTTTCTTTCTCTGTTAGTTACTGTTGGGGGAGAATCTCCCCCACTTGTTATATTTTACTACTTTTCAAATGTAATAGCAATCTTTTTTGGCTTTTCATGCTCAGGCACAATGACTTCTAATTTAATAGTCATAATACCATTACGAACAGTAACGCCTCGAACTTCAACATGGTCTGCCAGAGCAAATTTACGTGTAAAATTACGACTAGCAATGCCTTGATGTAGATAATTGCCTACACGTGTTGTTTCTGCTTTATTTTCGCCCTTGACTGTTAACTCACCGTTTTGTAGTTCAACATCAAGCTCGTCTGCTTCAAACCCAGCTACAGCAATCTCAATATCATATTCATGTTCAGCAGTGCGAACAATATTGTATGGGGGATAATTTGACGCATTTAGTGTACCCGCTGTACGAGCAAGTTCGTCAAACATACGATCAAACCCCACAGCAAAGCGGGTAATTTCCGGATTTAGTTCTATCATATTAAAAGTTTTCATAATTTTCTCCTTTATTAAGCAAGATTAATTGAAAGACCCATTAGGCATCTTTCTTAACTTCAGTAAACTCAGCATCAACTACGTCTGCTGGTTTCTCTGATTTTTGATCACTGCCTGGTTCTACCTCTGATGGTGTTTCGGCAGCTTGTTTAGCAGCAAAAAGTGGTCCGGCAACATTACCAATTTCTACAATAGCATTAGTAATTTTCTCAACATCGTCTTCCTTAACTGCTCCTTCGATAGCTGCAACTGCTTCTTCAATTTTAATTTTTTCATCAGCAGTAATTTTATCGCCGTACTCTTCAAGTGCTTTTTTAACGCCCCAGATTTGATGATCTGCTTGATTACGAGCATCAATTAATGCTTTGGCTTTAGCGTCAGCTTCTTTATTAGCTTCGGCTTCGTCAACCATGCGTTGAATTTCTTCTTCGGTTAATCCACTATTGGCTTTAATAGTGATCTTGTTTTCTTTGTTAGTTTTCTTGTCTTTTGCACTAACTTTAAGAATACCGTTGGCATCGATATCAAGTGTAATTTCAATTTGAGGCATGCCGCGTGGCGCAGGATCAATACCTTCCAGGTTGAATTCACCTAGTTTCTTGTTGTGCTGTACAAGTTCACGTTCACCTTGAAATACTGCTACAGTCACTGCCGGTTGATTGTCGTCTGCTGTTGAGAATACCTGTGATGCTTTAGTAGGAATCGTAGTATTCTTTTTAATCAACTTGGCCATAATGCCGCCCATTGTTTCAATACCGAGCGACAGTGGAGTAACGTCTAACAATAATACGTCTGTTTTGTCGCCAGCTAAGACAGCACCTTGAATCGCCGCGCCTACAGCTACCGCTTCGTCTGGATTAACATCTTTGCGTGGAGCTTGACCAAACAGTTTTTCAACTTCTTCTTGCACTTTGGGCATACGTGTCTGGCCGCCTACTAAGATAACTTCGTCAATGTCGCTAGCTGAAACGCCGGCATCTTTCATAGCAACTTTACACGGCTCGATACTACGTTTAACTAATTCTTCTACAAGTGATTCAAACTTGGCACGTGTAATACTCACGTTCAAGTGTTTAGGCCCTGTGGCATCAGCGGTAACGTATGGTAAGTTTACCGTAGTTTGTGTTGAACTCGATAATTCAATTTTAGCTTTTTCTGCTGATTCTTTTAAGCGTTGTAAGGCTAATACGTCTTTACTTAGGTCAACGCCAGACTCTTTCATAAATTCATCGATTAAGTAATCCATAATACGTTGGTCAAAGTCTTCACCGCCTAGGAATGTGTCACCGTTGGTAGCCAATACCTCAAACTGTTTTTCACCATCTACGTTGATAATGTCAATGATTGAAATATCAAATGTACCACCACCAAGGTCGTATACTGCAATCTTGCGATCTTTCTTGTCTGCTTTGTCTACACCGTAGGCCAGGGCAGCCGCAGTTGGCTCATTGATAATACGTAAAACTTCTAGACCAGCAATAGTACCTGCGTCTTTAGTTGCTTGACGTTGTGCGTCATTGAAGTAAGCCGGTACTGTAATAACTGCCTGTGTCACGTCGTGACCAAGATAATCTTCAGCAGTTTGTTTCATTTTCTTAAGAACTTCTGCTGAGATTTGAGGTGGTGCTAGTTCTTTATCGTCAATTTTAACCCATGCGTCACCATTTTTGTTTTTAACAATTTGGTACGGCATTAGGTCAATGTCTTTTTGTACAGCCTGCTCTTCAAATTTACGTCCAATTAGACGTTTAGCCGCATATACTGTTTTCTTTGGATTAGTAACTGCTTGACGTTTAGCACTTGCACCAACTAAGACTTCGTCACCATAGGCAACAATACTTGGTGTTGTGCGAGTACCCTCGTTATTTTCAATTACACGTGGTTTGTTGTTTTCAAGAATAGCAACACATGAGTTTGTGGTGCCAAGGTCAATACCGATGATCTTAGACATATAGTTTCTCCTTTAATTAAGCAAGATCTAAAATTATAGAGCCCTAATTAGGCACCCTATAAACATATTTATACTACAAACTTTTCAATCTGTCAAATGTTAGAAAAGTTTTTTAGGCAATTTTTGACTTTGAAGTTTTTTCTTCCATCGCATTTTTGCGGCACTGGCCTTGCGTTTGCGAGTGATAGTTGGTTTTTCGTAACTTTCACGGTCACGCAATTCTTGGAGTAGACCACTATCCATAATCTTCTTTTTAAACTTGCGCAGAGCTTGTTCTACATTATCGTTTTTAACGTATACAACAGCACCGCCTGCTGGGCGATCATATGTCATTTATGTTCCTTAATTTTAAAATTAAACTATACTTTATTTACTCTTTTTTGTCAACTGTTTTGAAATAATCTAATAGGTTATCTTCACCAGCGGTTAAAATATAGTCAGCAATACTTCCGAGTCGTTTGAACCATTGCCTGTTGTTATTTGAGTTGTAAAGATAAATGTCATAACATTTACGACTAGTTTTACAAAAATACCCAACAGCTTCAATATCTGCTGCAGTTGGATTAACTATAATAACTGTGTGATTTGTTGACTTTTCTAATATGTCAGGGGGTGTAATAAATTTACTTGTTTGATTGTTCATGCAATACCTGTTGAATTTGTTCTTGTTCGGCTATGGATACTAAATCAATACTGTATTTTCCTTGGGCTATACGATCTATTAGATCTTGAATATATTCCGGATTGTATACGTAGCTGTCTGTGCTAGTTATAGGAATTTCCATCCATTTTAATCCGTTCCATTTAAGTAATACATTGGGGACAACATCTGTACGTAGATACATATCACCTTTAGCTGGGGAAATAGGCATATGTTCTTCTGGGCCAAAATCTGCATGTACAGGCGTAGATTCATCTATTACACACTGTGACCACATTTCTTCATTTTCCAACACAGGAATATCAAAGCTAACATCATTCACTTCTGCCGGACTATGATGCTGTTTTACAATAAAACCGCCGTTATCGTCTACACTCTTAGCAAGTGCCTGCCCATCTTCAAAGAACTTAGTCATCTTAATGTCGTCATCACCGTCAACTTCTTGAACAATTTTAGTTATTTGTTCATCAGTCAATGGGCCATCATCTAGTTCGTATCTTGGTCCATCGTGCCAGGGATTTTCTGTATCTGGTACCCACTCTTGGTGCCAACCTTCCGGCTGGTTTTCAGCTTTTTTTATCTTGCAGTCCTTCCTCGCCCACTCTATTGTCTGTTCTGCCGCTAAAATTAGAACAAGAGCTAAAGGATCGAAAACCAACACTAATAGAATAATAACCCAACGTACTGCTCGCTCTAACAAGTTAGCATCTGGGTTGTCACCATAGATTAAGGCGGCGATATATTTGATGGGTCCTACTTCTGCTTCTATCTTACGTGACTCTGCGGCCAATGGCGCACGTTCTTCCTGTAGTTGACTGATACGCTTGTTGATAACGTCAATTTCCTTTTGAGATTGAGTGATATCATTTTGTAGGCTTTTACGTTCTCGTGCCTGCTGTTTACGTACCTGTACAGCACGATTGGCGCCCTTATCATCGTCTGTACGTCCCAACAGTTGATCAACCTGTGCATTCATCTGTTGGATAGCAGTTTTAGCAGTCTGTATATTGTCACGTTGCGATTTGATGTTTTCTTGTTCAGTGCGAATCTTTTCGTCTAAGACAGCTACCTGTGCCGCACTGTCGCCTACAGTTACACCTTGATCCATGTGTGCTTTTGACAGGAATCCAAAGATACCAAGACTGGTGATCATCATTAAGATTAGTATAGCAGGAACAAGATAGAGTTTAAATTGTATTGAAGCACGATGCCAAAATTTGTGTAGCCAAACAGTAGCGGCAATTTTACCTACTTCTAATGCAGCACCCATGATGATAATAGGCACTACTGCCGCGGCAAATATAGCACATAGGCCTGCGATACTGTAGTATGCGGCTACTGCTGATATAGTTAGTGCTACAAATAGTGTGAATAATCCAAATATCATAGTTAGTTATTTATAGAGCCTTATACTCTATATTATATTAAAGTTTATTGATGATGTCAACCTTTTAGAGTGCAGCCTGAGTAACCGTTAGGATAACGCTAGGGATAGCAGGACAGAAACTTTCTGCTGGTGGGCTAGGAATACGCAGGGCACTGTCGCTTACTGCCCACATTAGCTCAAAATAATTGCCTATCTGCATAGATACAATAAAATTCCAAGCGGCAATTTTATACTCATTATTACCCACAACTGTCAACTGAGAAGCACTGTTAGGAATATCAGTGCCATTTTTACGAGGCCATATCCAGATACTCTTAGCTGATGCGTTAGTTGATAATACTTGTATTGAAAACTGATAGTTGTATAAGCCAGCCGCATCTGCTACTATTTGTGAACTATTTGCCAGGTGATGTCCGCTGGCAATGTCTGTGGTTGTTAATGTTACTGCGTAAGGTGTTAGTGCTACGTTGGCATATTGTGTCTGCGTAGATGAAAACGAGCCGTAATACAGTCGTGGCCAAATGGTTGGGCGAACTAATAAAACACCATCAGTGACGCCTACTGCAACGGATATTTGAATATCTGGTGCTGTAGGCATCACACTGGTCATTTTACCTGCTTGATCAGGATGGGCCCATAATAAGGTGCCCACTGCCCAGGTTTCTCCTACGCTACTACCAGTTGTATCTATATCGTTTACTTTGCCTAGGACTGTAGCCCTACCTATATTACCTGCGGCTATGTTAGCAGTTAGCACACCTATCACATATAGCGGAGGAACTGATCCATCAGCTAACAATGGTGCAGCTTCTGGAGTATATATTTCATCAGCAAACACCCCACTGAATCGCACCACAGTACCATTAACCATAGTGTTAGCAGTATTATTATAAACTTGGATATATGCTTCTAGCCCTAGCTGTAAGACTGTGCCATCAGCCTGATATACTTCAACGCAGTCTTCATGCTCATTCCAAGTGAGCATACCGGGTGTTGTCGCTGTACCTGGACCTGTACTATCAAACGTTAAGCTACGGATAGGGCCCTGGTCGCCACCTGTACTAATATGATGTCCTCCAGGAACACCATTACCGATACGCAGGGTGTTAGTAGTACTGTCGTACCAGATACGGCCGTCCTCGTTAATTCGGGTCGTGCCGTCTGCGTAGTTTCGTCTTTGGGTAAAAAGGTCTTGGGTAAAGCTCATGGCCTTACCCTTCGAAAGGTTCGTCTTCTTCCGCAGCAGTAATAACTGCTATACCTGCGTTGCGTTTAATAGCTTCAAGGTCGTCTGATCCGCTATCGTATACGTTATCAATACCTTGTGATTTTTTAAGTATTTCTATTTTTTGTTGTAAAGGTGGGACCATTACACCTAGTTCGTCACTGGTGGGTTCTTCCGGCGCATCACTACCGTCAATAACGTCAACTAGATCTGCTAGTTTACGTAAAATTTCTGCGGCTTTCATAGTAAATTCTCTTTTAAATATTTATTATTCCCAAGGTCTTCCTTGGGCTAACACATTTCCGTCAGCTACGTTATCCACAATCACATTACCTACATACTTAGTAGGTAGCAATGATATATTTGCTGTGTTTAGTGTACGATAAAAAGGTTGTGAAACGTTAGCATTACCCGACCATGTACCGTCTATTAGCACTGTATAGCCTTGGCGTTTAGCTTCAGCAATGGCTAGTTTGCCTTCTTGCTTGAGCTGTTTGCTAGATAATGTTGATATTCCGTTTGCTGACATAATGTAGTATTTAGTTAGTTTAATACGAACAACTAGCTTTTGCTCCAGGGAAATCTGTAACAGAAACATAGCCAGATTCGTTGACTGCTAACACTGCCAATTTGCTACAATTAACTGGTATTTTAAGTTCTATAGTTTCGCCGGCACGCAACATCGCACATTTATCTGCAGATGCTACAGGATTTTCGCCAACGGTCCAATATACCGAAGTGCTGGCATAAATTTTTACCCAACCTTTTCGAAGTTTGAGTCCTTGTGTACTACTACTGGTATTTGTTGTTATCGTGTGTGCTGACATATAGATATTTAGCGAAAAAGAAAGCCCCAATGTTGGGGCTTCAAAAAGTACTACTCAGGAGGAATTTAAATGAAAAACAACTACACCTTAGCGACTGCGGCTTCAGCAATCTTATGACTAATCATGTCGGGAATGCTCAACCACGGCCACTCGAGTTCAAACGGGCAACCATTTCTGCCCCAACTCTTATGTTCAATAAAATGTTTATACAGCTTTAAATCTTCTTTGTTTGCAACATCAAACACACGCTTTGGAAAACGTTGTCTTAATCTCAATAATGTATTACCCATATTACGCATACTCCTCTTCATTATAAACTGGATCAGTATCAATGCCTAGTGTAACATGTTTTGCACCGTTTGTCAAGTGCTCAACAAAGGTAATAACACCATTATCGTATTCTAAGGTAAATGGATTTTTAAACTCTACAGTATGTACACCTTCTAAATACCATTCTGGGTCGTAGACATCTTCAACACGGATACAACCTATTAGGCCAGCATCTACAGGATATTGTCTACCTTGTTCATCATAATAAACACCATCACCATACGCTGTTGATTGTACAGCAAATCTAACACCGTTAGCAAGATTAAATTCGCCATCTAAGACTGAGTTACCTGAGGTGGCAAACATTAAATCACAGACTTGTTTCCACTGTGGGTGCATCACATAACACAAATCACCAACATAATAACGACCTGGACGCATCATAATATCTATTCCTTAACAATAGTAACCAAGTAAAAATCCCGCAATAAACAAACAGGCCCAACCTACTAGTTTGTCACCTAAATCAGCATCATCAAACAAGTTAAACATTAAGCAGCCTCCTTAGCTGTAAGTTCGTCACGCATTTGGTTAAACATGATGTACTTGGCAATATTCATATATTGACGAGCACGATTAGCTACATCTGGACTTACCCGGCCATCAGCATTGAATTCTGGGTCTAAAATTTGTTGCGCATCACTTAAGATACCTGCAGCAAACATCAACTCTTGGCCTGGAAACGCTTGTGTTTTCACCATACGCTTAACATCAGCTTCTGACATACCGTATGCTTGTAATTCCCATTGTAAGTCTGACATAATTTGCTCCTGTGTTGTTAGTTTATGTATAGCATTATACAGTCACTTAACCAAAAAGTCAACCAAAAAATGCCTTAATTATACCTGTTAATCCAATACTTAATGAAATAAAGTTTACTAGCGTTTGTGGCTTATTCTTAGTACGTATGCTCCAAGTAAAGAACATTGTAGTACCAAAGAAGAATATTACAATGTTCCAAGGATATACACTTGGACCGATGGCGTTCAAGCTATGGCCAGCAATGATTAGCGGAGCACCAATCCACTGTAAGACATCGTTAATACCAAGGTTTGTCTTTTTCATTTAATATTTCCCAAATCATTCGTTTTTCAATTATACTACGAGCTTCTGGGTCGTCTGTGTAGTGTAACATATTGCCGTTGTTTTCTACATCCATTTCAATAGCACTGCCCTCTTTAAAGCGTGGACATATATTAGCAAATACCATGCTATCTGCTTCGCCCCAGCGGTGGTCATCTGGTAACCATGGATTCATGTTAAGTAAACAGTCAGCATTAGTACCTTCAACAGTATAGTTACTGTATCCGTAGTCTTCTAATACGCAAAATTTACAATCATCGCATTTCATACTCTATTAATGCTTAAAAGAATATTCCAAAAAAGAATGATAAAACAAGCCACATCATACGAATTGCATATTCAAATAAAGAGTATACAATAAACAACACAACCCAAATTGCGTGTGCTATGCGCCAATTGTGTGCCCAATCGTACCAAAGGTATAAACCAAAAACTACAAAAAGGGCAAACCAGTCAATATCAAAAGAATAGTTATTGCTAACATACGGTGGGTCTTCTTTGATAGTAATTTTAGTTGGCTTACCATCTATCCAAATACGTTTTTCGCCCACAGTGCAATCCTTTACTAAGTTATGTGTAAGATTATACTATCAAATAACCAAAATGTCAACCATTGACTTTTAGATTAACTGAGTATATAATAGTATAAATGGATATCAAAGTTAAAAAACTTGGCAAGAATAAATGGGAAATGCGCCTAGTGCCCCCTGATGATTACGATTTTATTAAGAAGCCACCTAAGTACACAGATATAAATGAAGCACGTATAGCCGCAGAAGAGTTCAAGCAGCACGACGATACTGTCGCTCAGATCAATGAAGAGCTAGTATCTTCAGACTTTACCATGTGGAGCCGCCAGGCTTATGATCGTTGGCACTGGTATGACAAAGATGAAATGAATAGATTTGTAACCTACTTTACACTAAAGCATAGCAAGAAATGACCAGCATCAGATACTACAAAGACCCAAATATAGTCAGACTTGATCGTAGATACAAGGGCTACAATCGCGGCTTTAGATATCGCGTTGACTTTGACACGCAGGGCATGGGCAAATGGGAACGTTGGCATGCTGTGACCAAATGGTGCGAGCAGACTTGGGGCAAGGAATATGAATTCCATGCTAGCGGCGTTTTTTCACGTCGCACGTGGAACGATAACTGGCGTGTAGAAACTGGCAAAAACAAGTACTATAGACACTTATATCTACGCAGTGAACAAGACCTAACAATGTTATTATTGGTGATCGAGACTTAATGGTAGAAAAATTAGACGCAAGGTATAAATGGTACAGGCAAGGATTTCGTTATCGTATAGTGATCGGTGTTAGAAGTCTGTCAGCACTAAATCATTGGATAGCGATAGCAGCAAGGCTTGAAGAGACATATGGTAAAGAACGCTATCTAAACGCCAATGGATTTTTGGTATTCAACGACTACTACAGAACAGATATGCCATCTAAACGGTGTAGACAAGTTTATCTGCGTAGCGAACAAGACCTAACAATGTTATTATTGGTGATAAATCAGTGAAAGCTGTGATACTAAAACATCGTGAGTGGGATAAGATTTTTGCTCAACTTAAACAAGACTACGCCCATAGTCCTGCTACCTACTTAATCCGAGGTCGCATGAAAACAGATCTAGGTTTTACCTATCGTGAACATGTAGAGTGGAATCGAGAAGATCTTGTTCCTGGGCTAGACCACGATTGGCGAGATGAGCGTAGTCAAATACACATTGACTTTTACAGTGAAAGTGCTCGCACTTACTTTTTATTGAAGTACATGAATCGTGACGAAAGTTGAGATGTGGCCGCCGCCAGACTGGACTGAGGTAGTTATAACTTGGACTTGGATTATGGCCAGCCACAACCACGACATCAATGAATTGTTTAAATGGCTTAATAAACAGCCGGGCGGTAATTATCATTTGTCTGGCAAGGGTGAAGAACACGATTTTGCCTTTAGATTCGAAAACCCAGCAGATGCTGTTTGGTTTAGTATGAACATACCCTCATGACA
>Ga0172367_10000767_pt1 | contig 48720 bp, 41 predicted proteins | sample Lak10m_FD_114542 | JGI IMG/M metagenome (GOLD analysis project Ga0172367, IMG submission 114542) | Freshwater microbial communities from Kabuno Bay, South-Kivu, Congo - kab_022012_10m | ecosystem: Environmental > Aquatic > Freshwater > Lake | place: Democratic Republic of the Congo: South-Kivu...
GACAGAGCATGACGATGGCAAGGACGACTGTTTCAATCCCCTTAATAGGGGCATTTTGATTCTTACAGGATTGACGGTGGCGGCAGCGATTTTATTTGTTGCTTGTTTCAATCCCCTTAATAGGGGCATTTTGATTCTTACAAATGGCGCATGACCTCCACACCCTTCACAGGGCAAGAGGTTTCAATCCCCTTAATAGGGGCATTTTGATTCTTACTCTGGCTTTTTAAGCTCCTCGAATCAAACGTAAACGCATTTTATCACGGTTTTCCTCCCACTTGTACCAACCTTGCGAACCTCAAGGACCGAGCGCGAAAAACAATGCAAAACCTCACCTCATCAGTTGCATACAATCTCTCATAAACTCGTCTAAACTCATTTATCCGCAACCAAACAAGGAAAAGGTCAAAAATCGAACGGTAATCACGCTCAATCGCACTCAGCCCCAATTTGACATCTCCCCACCTTTGCGTACAATCGAAGCATGGACAAAACAAGTTCATCATACCCAGTAGTATATGTCATCTTCACCCTCACGCAAGCCATACGGCGCGGCATCCCCCGCAAAAACATCTGGCGCGAATTTCGCCGCCAACACATCGCCCTACAACCACGCCTCATCTTCTGGGTCACCCTCTGCACACAACTTGGCATCATCAAACAAATAGATAACGAACTACGCCTCACAAACCACACCCGCGCATGGCTCAACAAACCAACCGATCAACAAGCCATAGACCTGATCGAAGCCTGGCAAAACGCCCCCAAAAATAAAAAAGCCCGCCAATTTCGCAAAAAACTCCTCTGGAAACTCAAATACAACCAACCCATCACAGCCAAAGACCAGACCGCCCTAAACGGATTAAACGCCCTCGGACTCACCGCCAACAACACCCTCACCCGCTGGGGAAAACACTTCATCCAAAACGATGGAAAACTCCCAGCGCCCCCGCCGACCACCCCACCCTGTTGGATGGATCAAACTACCTACAACGCGCCTCTTCACTTTCATTTAGACCTGCTCTGGCGCCTCGAAACACATCTCCGCCCCAACCGCCCCAGCCAATACCCGCTCAACAAACGTGCCTTGCGAAACAGCGACCCACACACCCTCATTTCACTTCTGGAAGAAGGGCTGCAAAGCCAGTTACCTGCACACATCAAAGCTCTCATCCTCGGTCAACCCAGCATCCGTGTTAGCGAAGGCATCGTGCTTGAATTTTCCAGCCCCGCCGAGCTGGCGCAACTGCGCCGTCAGCCTGTGCTGAGAAAATACATACAGGAATTTCTTTCCGCACAAAGCGTACTTATCCCGAAAGAACAGAAGCAAGCCCTGTTCAAACTCCTCCAACGGCGTGGCGCCCACCTCCAACAATACGAAGACCAGCCCCCAGTCCCAAAAGAGAAGCGCACCCACTTCCCACGCAAAACCATTTTGCAGCCGGTCGGCAAAACCATGCCCAAACTCGTCCTCATCGAAAAATATAAACAACTGGGGCAGGCATTCGATATGCTATACCGAAACCCGGGTCGCAACCCCGAGCAACGCCGCATCACCCCGCTTGCCATTGAGCAACGCGGCGAACACACCTACATCATTGCCCACTGCCAAACCCGCCGCGCCCAACGCACTTTCCGGCTGGATAGGATGGAAATACCAGGAACATGGTGAATACAAAAAAGGTGACATTAATCTATTGAAATTCACACGTCAAATTTTGTATAATCAACCTGTCGTAACCCCTACTGGGGGATTGGTTACCATGTAACGTGGTAAAGAAAGCGGGAGCAATGAAATGACAGAAAAAAGAAAAGCATGGCTTGAAATTATCGCTCTGTTCATACTTGTTTTAGCGGCGGTAATCATGTCAATTGCAGTTTTCGTTTGGGGGTGGAAATACACCCCCGAGTACCAACACGCGCCGCAAAATGCACAGACCGCCGCTCCAGCCGATTTAGGAGAATTGAGCGCCAGAGTGGAAACCCTGGAAAATGATCAGGCATACAACCTCAACCTCTTTGAATGGAAATTAGATCAAAAACTACTGATCTTCGGCTGGGTGGCATTGTTCATTTCTTCTGTGGCTGGTTTTTTGGGTCTGAAAACCTTTAACGATCTGGATAAGGTGGTCAAAGAAAGAGTCAACTCGGCGCTCGAAAATGCACTCTATCAACTTGACCCAACCTACCTGCCGATTCACATCTACAAAGGGCGGGTTCGCCGAAACCTGAATAAAGATGAAAAGCCCCGCTCTGCCGCCCGAACCGGCTTGCCAGATGTAGAAAAAAGACTCGCCATGACGGGCTTGCTCAATGTAGGTGAAATCACCTATCTCGACAAAGTACCCAAAAACGGAATCACTATCATTCCGGTTGACGACGAAGCTGATGAAAAAGAATTTATTAACATCATCAACAGCGGGGAACTAAAAATTAATCCCGAAGAAGCGGGGTTCATTCTCTACTGTCCGCAGGGCAAAGACCCCTACTATATTAAGACTGCACAAAACGCTTTTCCGAACACCGTCATTGCCAACATGCCCGCCACCGTTGCCAGCATGGTACTGGTCGTTGGGCGCGGATTGAAAAACCGAAAAGGGGTTTCTATAAAAAAGGAGGCAAATCAATGAGTGTACTCAAAGAATTTCGCGTCACGCTAGAGACGGTTACGCCGCTGTTTTTGGGCGGGGCAGAACCACGTGCAAAACCACCTGAACTTCGTCCGCCGTCTATACGTGGCGCTATGCGGTATTGGTTGAGGGCAATTACAGGAAGCATCACAGGAGATAATTTAACTGCCTTAAAAGATGCAGAAATGAAAGTCTTCGGAAATGCAGATAATCAAGCCGGAAGAGGTTCGTCAGTTTTTATTCGAAAAGCAGAAGATCAATCTTTACAGCCAAAACCTTTCACTAAAATAATCGAATATAAGTCAACTGATGGAAAAATCAAAAAGCGTCATGGATTGAGTTACCTTTGGTTTGCGGAAAGGAGCACAACAAATGAAAAAGAAAGAAGTGGATTAATTGGTGAGTTTGATCTAATTTTCTCAACAAAACAATTAGGAATTGAAGGAACCGCAAGTTTATTGAAGGCTTATGGAGCATTATGGCTGCTTGTAATGATGGGGGGCGTTGGGAATCGGGTACATCGCGGGGCAGGCAGCTTACAAGTGCGGCTGATCAAGACAATGCCAGAGGAAATTAAAAAATATGCCAATCAATACCCTCTACAAATAAAATCAACTACAACCAATGACCTTGCGGATGAGTTGATGGCAGGGATAGAATTTGTCCGAAAAGTGTTTGCACGGGACTTAAAAGCAGGCAATATTACATCAGATACGCCGTTCGATATTCTTCACCCAGATGTTTGCAGTATTTATGTTGTAGATAAAACATTCGATAGTTGGGAAACCGCGTTAAATTCATTTGGCGAGATCTATAAAAATTTTCGTATGGAACGCAACCCAGATTACGCAACAATTAAGAGTGTCAAACATACGAACAAAAACTTATCTCAACCGATTACACGTAGCGCTTTTGGATTACCGATCCCGCTTTCAGACGATATGGTTCTACAATCTGCAAGTTATGATAGAAGAACATCTCCATTGATATTTCATGTCATCAAATTGGCTGGAAAACCGGAAAAATACGCTATTTTAATTATTTGGTTTAAGTCAAAATTTCTTCCCGAAAAATTAGAAAAAAGTAACGAAACCGAAAAATTGAAATTAATTGAAAAAAATAAAAACGAACATTTAGGAGAAGTCCCTAATAACAGCATCATTGAAACATTTCTTTTTGGACCGGACCCTGAAAAAGACAAAGCGTCTTTACAAGAAAAAGGTTGGAACCTTATCGAGGTGTCACTATGACCTCCTCCCTCTTCATCTTCACCTTTTCGCCTATCCAGTCCTTCATCAGTGAAGCCCGCCGCGCCGCCGACCTATACACCGGCAGTCAAATCCTAGTTGAGTTGGCAAAAGCCGTCGCCGAGTCCATCGGCAAAGAACGCCTGATTTATCCCGCACTCGATGAGCTAGGCAACCTACCGCAGGATATTCCCAACAAACTTGTTGCCAAAGTCCCATTTGATGAAGTGGAACAAATTGCCAAAGACGCCCGCACCAGGTTACTGGAACACTGGCATGAACTGGCAAATGAAGCGAAAGACACTTTCATAAAAGAAGCAGGCATCCCCTTCGATCCCTCCATCTGGGAACGTCAAACCGCCGACGATTATCTCTGGGAAACCCACTGGTCTGCCGCCTCACTCGATGGGCGTAGTTATGAAGAAGCCTACGACGAAGCCGAGCGTGGATTGGTCGCTGCAAAGTTCACCCGTCCCTTCGAGCAATATCACGAGCCAGGTTTCAAAGACACCCTTAGCGGCAAACGCGAAGCCCTGCACGATAAAGATTCAGACGGGCGCGAATATTGGTACCAAGTTGGACAGGTAGAGAAAATCACACCCATCAAAATCCGACCATCGAATCTCAAAAACAAAAGTCCGCGCGAACGATTGGATGCAGTAGGTATCATCAAGCGCTTTCGTAACTTAGACGATAAGGTTAAGCAAACACTTTCCCCATTCCATGGCTTTCCATCTACTTCCAGTATTGCCGCATGGTCATTCTTGAAAAGCGCGCAAGAGTTTGCACCTGAAGCGCTTGCCAAGCATCACGAGAAAATTCAAACCCTGTTGCCAAATAAAAAATTCAAAATCCGTGATGACGCAGTATGGCAATATGATGGTGATTTGCTATACCCCGAAACCCTGCGGTTAAAACGCATGGAAGATGATTACGGTGGTAGTTTCTCTGAAAGCGATTTGAAGCCCGCCAACGAATCGCTGTCTGCATTGTTCAAAGCCTTACAAGAAAAAAGAGAAGAACTTCGTAAAAGAGGTGATGATGATTACACAAAAATCTTCACCCGCCCCTCCACCTACTACGCCATCATCGTCCTCGATGGTGACGGCATGGGCAAACATCTGCGAACGCTCGATGAACAGGGACACACCGATTTCAGCGGCTATTTGAGAAATTTTTCCAATGAAGTGAGAAGCATCGCCCAAAAACACAATGCCCGCGTCATCTACAACGGCGGCGACGATGTGCTGGCGCTTGCTCCGCTTGCCACGGCGTTTGTCCTCGCCCGCGAACTCGCCCAAACTTTCAATGACAAAACAAAGCAAACCGCCTCGGCAGGCATTGCCATTTCTCATCATCTCTCCCCACTGGGCACAGCCTTGCGAGCCGCACGCCGCGCCGAACATCTTGCCAAAGAATTGCGCGAAGATAAAAACGCCATTTGCATTTTCGCGCTCAAACGTAGCGGCGAACCCATTCAAGTCCGATCAGGTTGGGGCGAGGCTGGTTCGTTTGAAACCGTCATTGAGCATTTCAGCAAAGACGAAATCTCCTCCCGCCTGCCGTATGATGTGGCGCGATCTGCATATGCCCTGCCCAATGCAGACGAAAAATTTGAATCCGAACTGCGCCGCCTGATTACACGTCATTGGCAGAAAAAAGACGACGAGAACAAAGACGCCTCAATCCATGACTTGAGCCTGTCTCTGCACAAATGGGCTTTATCCTTCCCTAAACCAGATTCTCCTACCCAAACCGAAGAACTTGCCAACTGGCTGGCGCTGACGCGCTTCATTGCCAAAGGAGGGCGCGAATGACACGAAACCTATTTCTGCAACCGCTGGATGTCTGGCTCTTCCGCGATGGTCGCCCCTTTGATGCGGGCAGTACCACCCGTGCCGAGAGCCTCTTCCCGCCGTACCCCACTGTTATTCAAGGCGCGTTCCGTACACATAAACTTTTACTTCATAGCATTGACCTCAAAGATAAAGCAGCCATTGAAACACTGGTAGGCAAGCCCGATGAATACGGCTCCCTGCATTTGCGTGGACCTTTCCTTGCCAAACGCGAGGGTCAAAGCATCACTCGCTACTTTCCACAGCCCGCCGATGCAATTGTGGATGGAATAAATCTCACGCCCGCCAAACCGAGTGAAACCCCACCTTCTCTCAAAACCAGCGGATCCTTTCAATTACTTGGCTTAAATCAAGAATCGAAAAAACAGAAAGATTCACTCTGGCTTGATGAAGCATCCCTAATGAAATATCTCAGCGGCGAAACCGTCGAAGGAACGAAAGCCTCCTGCCTTTTCTTGCGCGAAGACCGCGTAGGCATTGGCATGAACGAACGCCGCGTGGTGGACGAGGGCATGTTGTACGAAACCGAATTCATCCGCCCATGCGAAGGTGTAGGTCTGCTGGTGGAGATGACCGGCTACGACGAACCGCAATGGGAGCAAGACGGTATCCTATCCTTGGGAGGCGAAGGCAAACAGGCATTGTTTGAAAAAGTAATAGTCCCTTCACTCCCTATTCCACCTTCGTCCACTTCCCGCTTCAAAATCTATTTTGCAACACCCGCTTATTTTGAAAATGGCTGGCAACCAAAAGATTGGAGCAAGTTCTTTAAAGGAAATGTGGACTTACTCGGCGCAGCGATTAACCGCTATGAAAGCATTGGCGGCTTCAACTGGGTTGCCAATCCAAATGGTTCAAATGCCCATCGTCCTTCACGCCGTTTCATCCCTGCAGGGAGTACCTACTATTTCAAAGGTACGCCCCAACTTCAGGAAAATCTCGTTCAACAAGCAGTCACCGATTTTGGCGCTCAAATCGGCTTCGGTCAAATCATAATAACGGAGGTTAAATAACATGTCTAAAGCCATGATGTTCTTATATGTAGAAACTCCCTTGCACGCAGGTACCGGTCGTGCGCTCGGAACGGTGGACCTACCCATTCAGCGTGAACGTGCTACAGGCTATCCCATGATCCAAGCCAGTGGCGTCAAAGGACGTCTGCGAGCTCACTTTGAAGGCGCAATGCAAAAAGATGACGTGTTTGCAGTATTTGGTCCTGAAACTGCCAATGCGGCAGATCATGCGGGCGCATTATCCTTTGGTGATGCGAGGTTGTTATTATTCCCCGTCCGTTCACTGGCTGGCGTCTTTGCCTGGACAACCAGTTTGGATGCCTTAGCACGCTTCGCCCGCGAATTGGAATTGACCGGTGTTTCCCTCAAAATCGAGCTCCCATCAAAAGATGGAAAGCCTCTCAGCCCACAAGGAAATAAAGTATGGGTCAGCGGCTCGCGCAATAAAGTGGAAGGCGCATCCAATGTAGTATTGGAAGAATTTGCATTTGAAATTGAAAATGTAGATATTAGTAAGATTGCCAGTGAATTAATCAAGGTTCTGCCCAATGGAAAAGAATATGATTATTGGCGAAGCACATTAAAAGAAAGTCTTTGCATCCTGCCCGAAGATGCTTTCCGTGATTTCACCCTCTTTGCTACTGAAGTACAGACACATATCAAGATAGAGCCTGATAAGAAAACAGTAAAAGATGGCGCTTTATGGACATCCGAAAGCCTGCCCGTAGATACGGTGATGTATGTTCCCTTGATCGCCAATCAATCCCGCGAAGGCAAAAAACAACCTGCTGCCGATGTATTGAGAAAAGTCACAACACAGAGTGACACACTTCGCATCAACTTTGGTGGAGATGAAACCACAGGTCAGGGCTATGTGGCGGTCAAATTCATGGATGGTGCAGCATGAGTAATCAACGCACTCTTGAACAGGATCGTGCCACTGCGGCATGGAAGTTTATCCATGATGAAGTGAAAAAACTTCCTGAAAGTGTTCAAAAGGAATATGGAAGTCTGGCAAAGAAAGCGCCTGCTGACATCCAAACAAATGGACTTGGGCAAACACTAGCGTTTTGGCGCGCAAAAGGCTACGAAAACAGCAAGCCCAAAGACAAAGGCGTGAATTCCCATTATCAGTTACTTAATCAAGTTACAGAATGGTTAAGAAATATCAAGGCACTACACATTGAGACTGACGACTTGGTAGATTGGGTAACTACAAAAGCTAATGTAAACGACTATCGCCACGCCACCACAGAAGCCATTTCCATTCTTATCTGGTTAAAACGTTTTGCCGAGTCGGATCTTCCATAGGAGGAATAATGGCTGAATATAAAATACCAATACCAAAAGCCAGCCAAACTGCTTTTTTGGCACATAAAGGAAAGTTGCCTCAAAACGCAGGTTTGATCTTTGAACGTTTCGTTCCAGATACTAAGGATGACGCCAAACTCAAAGCCGAAGGATTACATACAGTTCTTTTGGCGTTTAAAAAAGCCGATAAAAAATTACTTGAAGAATGGAACGTACGTTGGAAACAAACCATTCGTGCAGCAGAGGCTGAATCCTTTCCCATGAAAACCGACTGGCGCATGATTGCAGGTTTGGGCAAAAAAGGAAGCCTTGAAGTCGGATTTACCTTTCATCGCTATGGTTATCCATACCTGCCGGGCTCCAGCCTTAAAGGTCTGACACGTGCATATGGCTTGTTAGAAATTGCAATTGCAGTTGAACCTGCCATAAAAGCCAAAAATGAAAAAGAACCGCTTTCCAAACTGGACGAATTTCTTTCATGTGAAGAACAGCTAAAATTTGAAGAAGGGTTCAAGACATATAATCCCAATGCGGACGTCCTTGAAATGGCAACAGCCTTTCGACAAATCTTTGGCACAACGGAGTCTGCTGGAAAAGCCATCTTCTTCGATGCGATCCCATCAGCGAAATTTTCACCCCGCCTCGAACTTGATATTATGAATCCGCACTACCCCGATTACTACAAAGAAATGGGAACCAAAGACCCAAAAGCATATCCTACCAATTGGCAAAGCCCGATTCCTGTGCAATTTCTCACTGTAGCTTCAGGCTCCGTATTCCGCTTCGCCATTGGCTGGCGCAGATCTCCAGAAGACGGCAAAGATAATTCTGAAAAGAAAAAAGAAAAATGGAACGGCTGGTTCAAAGGTGAGCAGATAAACCAAAAAGCAAAAGATGAATCTCCACGTTTAATCAAACTAGCCCGCCGTTGGTTGCAAGGTGGATTACTTGAACTCGGTGCAGGCGGTAAGACAAGTGCAGGGTATGGATATTTCGAGGATGCTAGTTAGTTTTCTATGCTCCGTTCCATTCTCATTTCCCTCACCGCTGAATCCTCCTACCCCATTTTAGGGACGCTGGGACGCCCTGTTCAAGCCTGGTTTCTGGGGCAGTTGACACGGTCTAACCCGGCGCTGGCAAGCAAGTTACATGACGAGCAGGGGTTGAAACCTTACACGGTTTCGACCCTGCTCGATTCACATTCACGTCCGCTGCGGGCTGGATCCTGGGTTCAACCCGGGGAGTTATGTTGGATACGCATTACCAGCCTGAACGAAGAGCTTTCTGATCTGATCGAAGGCAAGCTGATCAAGAAGCTCCCCAAGCAACTCACCATCCACAAAATGAATTTCCGGGTGGATGATGTTGCCACCAAGCGCACTGAACATGAGTGGGCTGGCACAACAACATTCTCAGAGATCGCTCAAGATGCTGCACTCGCTTCTGCTGAAAATAGGGTGCGCATGGAATTTGCGAGCCCTACCGCATTTCGCAGCAACGGCTTGGATATTTGCATTCCAGCCCCTGGGCAGATCTTCCGCAGTTTGTGGGAAAAGTGGAATACTTTTGCACCCGAGCCGATGCATGTAGACGATCTGTGGCCGCAATTTGCCAGTGATTGCATATTAGCGGATGAACTTACAGCGATCAACTCCACCCGGTGGGATTTCTCTGAAGGGAGCGGAAGGTCTGCGACCGGGTTTACCGGAACCGTTGGCGTTTACCTTGCGCCGAAGAACAAGGTCAAATTGCAATGGCAGGAAAACTGGGATGGAGCCAATGTTGTACTTCAATCTCTAACCAACTTCTCTTTTTATAGTGGTGTTGGTCACCATACAACAACAGGCATGGGACAAACCCGGAAATTATTTGTTGCTGAAAAAAAGGGCGTTTCAAAGCGCAATAAAACGAGAAAATAAACCCAAAATTGCTCTTATAAAAGATGACGCCCAACCCCCTTGTGCGTCATCTTTTCCTTTAAAACAGGACTTATCTCCCTGTTTTTGATTCGATTTTAGGCAAATAACGCTTCAAACCCTGACGCACAAAGGGGTGACGTTTGTAAATTGACAAATCATCTGGGCTCGAATATTATCAATAAACAGTAGCCTCAAAAATAAAAAGGGACGCTGCGCAAGGGTGCGCAACGGATATGGATGGAATGTGATCGATCACCCAACCGCTTGTGCAATTAACCTTGCGCGGGCGGTTTTTTCATTGAAGAAAGGCGTTATGAACCATGGGACAGGGTAAATCGAAAAAAGAAGCAAAGGTTTCTGCGGCAAAGCCCGAACGCGAGGGCGCTCTCAGCGCTCCGGCAGCAACGATTATCGCAGCAGTTATTGGTTTGATCGGTGTGTTGATCACTTCGTATTTTGCTTATATGGGAATCCAAACCCAGATCTATGGTCCATTGCATATTACGGAAACGGCGCTGGCTCAAAGTAATGCAGTTCAACCAACTGATCGATCAGCAGCCATTACGGCTTCAGAAACGCCGCTTTCCACAGCTACAACTGTCCCAATGATAGCGATCGCGCAGCCATCTCAAGATGAATTTTCGATTGTGCCTGTTCTCAATATTGTTTATCAGGATATACCCAGACCTGGCGCCAATCACTATGATGCAAAACTCTCAAGAAACAAATCATATTTGTGGACCTATCTTTGGTGTGCAAAGTTTGAAAACAATCTTAATGAAAACCTTGACCTCATGGAATTCTCTTTCTTTGTAGACGGTGTTGAAATTGACGTCTCGAATTTTCTTGTGATGAGAAGCACCTCTACAAATGGCTGGCCCTGCCAACGCTGGACAACCAGGTTGAGCGGCTGGGAGCAAGTTGACGCCCCCGGTTTATCGGTAGTTTACAAGATATCCAACCTCATTTTTGATGGGGTATCGACCTATGAACCAGGAGAATATCGCCACGAGATCAATTTGATCTATGTTGATTGAGTGAGGTAAGGGGTAAGGTATACTTAAGCAACGAAGCCCTGCGGCTGGAACCCGCAGAGCTTCTGGTAAGTACTACGCGATTCGGGCGCGTAGCGGATAGGGAGATAATAGCATAATTCCTACCGCCTGCGCAAATTAACTGTGTGGGCGGTTTCTTTTAAAAAGCTTATATCTGTGCTTATATGGTAACTTCAATCCGTTCAAATTTCGACTTTCTTGGCAAGTCAAACGAGCAACTTGCTCGTTTGGGTTCACTTGCCGAAAAATATTATATGGACGACCCAAATACCAGCCTGATCAAGATGCGGCAGTTTGGGGAGTTGCTGGCAAAGCATGCTGCTACACAGATGGGGTTATATACAACAGAACGAGAAGAAAGCCAATATGAATTGTTGCGTCGCTTGAGAGATGAGAAAGTTCTACCAAGCGACATTTTTCAGTTGTTTGACCAGTTGCGATATTTTGGAAATACCGCGAATCATGCCAATCAGGGAGATCAGGCAACAGCGCTGAATATCCTGAAAATGGGATGGCAGTTGGGTGTTTGGTTTCAACGCGCGTTTGTAAAGCCAGACTTCAAGACGGTTGAGTTTGTTCCACCTTCTGTAATTAATGAAACAGATGCACTGCAAGAAGAACGCGAGCGGCTTGCGGCACAGGTGGAAACGGCAAACGCCAAAGTGGAATCCCTGCTCGAGAAACAGCAGGAAGAAGCGGGAAAGAAACGAGCCGCCACCTTCGAGAAATATCGTCAGGCGGCAGTCAACGCCAGCCAGTTGATGTATCTAGACGAAGCGCAGACCCGCCAAATCATTGACGCTCAATTGCGCGCAGCAGGCTGGGAAGCAGACACGGTTCACCTGCGCTATAACAGGGGAACGCGACCCGAGCGCGGCAGGAATTTGGCGATTGCCGAGTACCCCACTGCCAGCGGACCTGCGGACTACGTACTGTTTATCGGCTTGATGCCTGTGGCGGTGGTGGAAGCCAAGCGCGGAAATGTGGATGTTTCCTCAAAGTTAGTTCAATCCAAGCGCTATAGTCGCGGCTTTACCTTGACAAATGAAATGCAATCACCAGGCGGCGCATGGGGCGAGTACCATGTTCCGTTTGCGTTCTCCACCAATGGCAGACCGTATTTGAAGCAACTGGAAACCCAGAGCGGAATCTGGTTTGTGGATTTGAGGCGTTCAACCAATTTGGGGCACGCGCTGGATGGCTGGTACACGCCTGAAGGTTTGAATGACCTTCTCAAACGTGATGAAGCTGCCGCACACCAGCAATTGCAGGCGGAGCCGTTCGATTATGGTTTCACCCTGCGCGATTATCAAAGAAAAGCCATCCGCGCCGCGGAAAATGGCATTGCCGAAGGACGCCGCGAAATGCTGCTGGCAATGGCGACAGGTACAGGCAAGACCAAGACCTGTATTGCATTAATCTATCGCCTATTAAAGACACAGCGTTTCAAGCGAATTCTGTTCCTCGTTGACCGCGAAGCATTGGGCGAGCATGCGGCGAATGCCTTCAAAGATACCCGCATGGACAGCATTCAAAGTTTTGCGAATATCTTTGGTATCAAGGAACTGGACGAGACCACGCCCGACGGTGATACAGCGGTTCACATCGCCACAGTGCAGGGGATGGTCAAGCGGGTGTTGTACCCATCTGAGAATGCGACACCGCCCACGGTGGATCAATATGATTGCATTGTGGTGGACGAATGCCATCGCGGATATTTGCTCGACCGTGAACTCTCGGATACAGAAATGACCTTCCGCAGTTATGAGGAGTATGTCTCGAAGTATCGAAAAGTGATCGAGTATTTTGATGCGGTAAAAGTGGGGTTGACGGCAACGCCTGCTTTGCAAACTACGCAAATCTTCGGCGCGCCGATCTATACCTATACGTATCGTGAAGCGGTGATTGATGGCTATTTGATCGACCATGAGCCGCCGATCCAAATCAAGACCAAACTGCTGGAAGATGGTATCACCTGGCAGGCGGGCGAAGAGGTGAAGGTTTTTGATCCGCACACCCAGCAGATTGAACTGCATACCATGCCTGATGAAGTGCATTTAGAAGTGGATGAGTTCAATCGCAAGGTCATTACCAAGCCGTTCAATACGGTGGTGTGCAAGTATCTGGCGCAGGAGATCGACCCGTTCTCGAAGCAGAAGACGCTGATCTTTTGCGTAAACGACAAACACGCGGACATGGTCGTGGACTTGTTGAAGAAAGCATTCCAAGAACAATATGGCAGCGTGGATGATGACGCCGTGGTAAAGATCACAGGCACGGCAGATAAGCCGCTGAGTTTGATTCGACGTTATAAGAATGAGCGCAACCCGACCATTGCCGTGACAGTGGACTTGCTCACCACGGGCGTGGATGTGCCAGAAATTTGCAATTTGGTTTTCCTTCGCCGCGTGAACAGCCGTATCTTGTTCGAGCAGATGTTGGGACGCGCCACCCGCCTCTGCCCCGATGTGGAGAAGGAAACCTTCCGCGTATTCGATGCGGTGAGATTGTATGAAGCGCTGGAAGATGTGACCGCCATGAAGCCTGTGGTGGTTGACCCGAACGTATCGTTCAGTCAGTTGATGGCAGAGCTGAGCAGCGTGAGCGATGAAAAGGCGCAGCAACTGCTTCGGGAGCAGTTCCTTGCCAAGTTCCAGCAGAAGAAGCGCCGCCTGAGCGAGGAAAATGCCCGGGATTTTGAAACCGTTGCAGGCTTGAGTCCTGAGGCGTTTGGTCGGGAGTTGAGTCAGATGCCGCTTGAGCAGGTGGCGGCTTGGTTTGCGGAAAATCCGCAGTTGGGAGAAATCCTCGACCGCATTAATCCCAGCCAGAAGCCGATGCTGATCTCGGAACATGCTGATGAATTCAAAAGCGTGGAGCGCGGCTATGGCAGCGCGGAGAAGCCCGAAGATTATTTGAAGGCGTTTGGCGAGTTCATCAAGACCCACCGTGACGACATCCCCGCGCTGTTGACGGTGTTGACCCGCCCGCGTGAGTTGACCCGCAAGCAGTTGCGCGAGTTGGCGATGGAGTTGGATAGGGCGGGCTTTAGCGAAACGAATGTGACGATTGCCTGGCGCGAGATGACCAATCAGGAGATCGTGGCGCATATCGTTGGGTTTATTCGGCACATTGCCACAGGTGACCCACTGGTGCCGTATGATGAGCGTGTGGATTGGGCACACCAGCAAATGCTGGCTGCGCGGACATGGACGACCCCACAAAAGGATTGGTTGAAGCGCATTGCGGCGCAGACCAAAGCCAACATTGTGGTGGATCGGGATGCGCTCGATGACCCCGACCTGATCTTTGCCCGCGATGGCGGCGGCTTTACGCGCTTGGACAAAATGTTCGACGGGCAGTTGCTGAATACGCTCGAAACGTTTAATGATTTAATATGGAAGAAGGAATGAAACTTAATTCATGTTGACTTTTACTTTTGCAGGTGATGAAGCGGGTGATGTTAGTTTGGATTTCGAGAAAGGCGCATCACGTTATTTTGTGCCTGTCTTTATTTCAACGCAATCACCTGATGCTTTGCGCGAAAGACTTGTGATGTTACGAAAAGAACTTGGCGTAAGCGAAAGGCACGAATTCAAATTTCACAGAATGACAGACGCCAATTTGCGTCAGCAGGTATTTTCGGCGCTTGCCCATGCAGACTTCCAAGCCTGGGGGTTGATCGTGGATAAAACAAGACTGCCAAAAATTTTCGACAACACGCCTGGTATTAAGCGCTATACACACTTCATCACAGAATTGCTGAGTGTAATTCCCGCAGACCTGCAAAAAGACGCCACATTGATTTTGGATGAGTTTGGCTCGACACCCGACCTGCGGGTTGAGCTACGCCGTGCCATGACCGAACGCCATTTCCCAAAATTGTTCAAACGTGTACTTGTGCGCCCGTCCAACAAGGAATCGCTCATTCAAATTGCCGACCTGATGGCAGGCGCGGTGTTGCGTAGGGACACACAAAATGACTCGGAAGTATTTGATATGGTTGCAAAAAAGTTCAGGAAGTTGGAAGAATATCGCCCCTTAAAATAACCCGCCTCGCTATCCCAAACCCTCAGGGGGTGGGCAGGCAGTCGCAAGGACTACTTTTCGCGAGACAGGATGAGCGATCAAAACGCTTTTGACCATTGGACGTATCCGCTGGCACTTTTATTATACAATAATTCAAATGTCATTGCGAGGGCGTTAGCCCAAAGTAATCCCCCTAATGACATAAGATTGCTTCGTCGCGAAGAACAAGAGCGCTCCTCGCAATGACATAAAACGAAAAAGGAAATTACTTTGACCCTCCCCAACCAGAACGTAACCCAAGACATCGTCGCGAAATTGTGGAATTTGTGCAACGTGTTGAAAGACGACGGCGTGACGTATCACCAGTACGTGACCGAGTTGACCTATTTGCTGTTCCTGAAGATGGCGAAGGAGACGAATACCGAGAAGCAGTTGCCCGCTGGCTATCGCTGGGACGATCTGGAAGCGAAGAGTGCGCCTGATCGGTTGGCGTTTTATAAATTGCTGTTGATTCATTTGGGCGACCACGGTTCGTTGTTGGTGCGTGAGATTTTCGCCAATGCCAGTTCGTTCATCAAGAAGCCGACGACGCTTTCGATTTTGGTGACGGAGATCAATAAACTGGATTGGTACAACGCCCGCCGCGAAGGGATGGGCGACCTGTACGAAGGTTTGCTGGAGAAGAACGCCAACGAGAAGAAATCGGGGGCGGGACAATATTTCACGCCGCGCCCGCTGATCGATAGCATGGTCGAAGTGATGAAGCCATCAGTGGAAGATATCATTCAAGACCCTGCGGCAGGCACGGGCGGATTCCTGATCGCCGCCAATCGCTATATCCGAGAACACAGCCAAGCCGACTCATGGACGGAATCCCAACAGCGTAAATATCATCGCAATACGTTCTATGGCATGGAGTTTGTGCAGGATACGCACCGTCTGGCGTTGATGAACCTGATGTTGCACGGACTCGATTCAGACCCTGCCGCGGCTGGGATTCGCTACGGGGACACGCTTTCGCCCGAGGGTGAGAATCTGCCGCGCGCTTCGCTCATCCTGACCAACCCGCCGTTTGGGACGAAGAAGGGCGGCGGTTTGCCCACGCGCACCGATTTCACCTTCCCCACCAGCAACAAGCAGTTTGCCTTCCTCCAGCACATCTATCGCGGACTGAAAGCGGGCGGACGCGCCGCGGTGGTACTGCCCGATAACGTCTTGTTCGAGGCGAACACGGGCAGGCAGATCCGCGCGGACTTGATGGATAAATGCAACCTGCATACCATCCTGCGCCTGCCGACGGGTATTTTTTACGCGCAGGGCGTGAAGACCAACGTGCTGTTCTTTACGCGCGGCGCGACGGACAAGGGCAATACGCAGGAAGTGTGGGTGTATGACCTGCGCGCCAATATGCCGAGTTTTGGCAAGCGGACGGAGTTCACGCGCGCGTATTTTGCGGAGTTTGAGAAGTGTTATGGGGATGAACCGACGTATTCCCTCACCCCTAACCCCTCTCCCATTGGGAGAGGGGAACCAGACTCCCTCTCCCCGCGGGAGAGGGCTGGGGTGAGGGTTGAGACCGAACGCTTCCGCCGCTTCACACGGGACTGGGTGGCGGAGCGCGGCGACAATTTAGATATTGCCTGGCTGAAAGATGATTCGGAAACCGCCGCCGAAGATTTGCCCGAACCCGAAGCGCTGGCAGAAGAAGCGTTGGGCGAACTCGAAGCCGCGATGGCTGACCTGAAAAGTATCTTGGTTGAATTGGGTGATGAAAATGTGTAATGTCATTGCGAGGGCGGCGCTCTTCCGCCCGAAGCAATCTCCTTGTGATGGGATGGGTCATTATGCCTGACCGACAATATTGTGTTTACATCATGACCAATACGCACAATACAGTCTTATACACAGGTGTGACAAATAACCTGCAACGCCGCGTATTGGAACATAGAGAAGGTTCGGGCAGTAAATTTACAAAGAAATACAATGTTCGTAAATTGGTGTATTTTGAATGCGGCAGTGATGTGAATGCCGCCATCTTTCGAGAAAAGCAAATCAAAGCAGGTTCGCGCAAGAAAAAAATTGAATTGATTAATGGCATTAATCCTGCATGGAAGGATTTATATGAAGAATATTTCAATAAATAATGTCATTGCGAGGGCGGCGCTCTCCCGCCCGACACTTGCGCCGCACTGCGTTTGTTGCAGTGCAGGTGAGCAATCCCCTTCGTCGTTAGTGTCACTGCGAGCGATAGCGAAGCAGTCCCCTCATCATTGGGAGATTGCTTCGCCGCAAAAACCAAGAGCGCGGCTCGCAATGACATGGGAATTGGGCGACGAGGTGGGCAGTGAGTGATTTGCCTGAGAATTGGGTACTTGCCCCAATTGGTTCTCTTTGCACATTATTCAATGGGCGTGCTTTCAAACCGTCTGATTGGAAAGACAAAGGTTTGCCAATTGTAAGAATTCAAAATCTAAACAATCCAAAAGCGTCTTACAACTATTTCGACAAAGAAGTAGATGATAGATTCTTGTTGAATGGCGGTGAATTACTTTTTGCTTGGTCGGGAACACCTGGCACTTCTTTTGGCGCTCATGTCTGGCATGGTGGAAAAGCCGTTCTTAATCAACACATATTCAGGGTGGACTTCGATGAAACTTTGATTGACAAACGTTTCTTTCGATATGCCATCAACCAAAAACTAAATGAATTGATTGGAGTTGCTCATGGTGGAGTTGGGCTTCGTCATGTAACAAAAGGTGTGTTTGAAAACACTGAAATTGTTGTGCCGCCATTCAACGAACAAAAACGCATTGCCGAAAAACTCGATTCCTTGCTCACCCGCGTGGACTCCTGCGAGCGCCACCTGGAGCGCGTCCCGCAGATCCTCAAACGCTTCCGCCAGTCCGTGCTCGCGGCGGCTATGGAAGGTACTCTTAGCGAAGAATGGCGATTAGCCAACAACCTTGAAGAAAGTTCATGGCAAGACACAACTTTAGATGAAATTTGTGTCGAAGACAGGGTGATTACTTACGGTGTTATCAAACTTGGAGACGATATACCTGATGGTGTTCCTTGTTTGCGAACAAGCAATGTGCGTTGGTTGTCAATTGATGAAGATGGAATGAAACGGATAAAGCCTGAACTTTCAGAGTCGTATTCACGAACTATTCTTCAAGGAAATGAAGTGCTGGTGAATGTGCGTGGCACTTTAGGTGGTGTATCTGTAGTGAAGCCCTACATGATTGGATGGAATGTGTCTCGTGAGGTTGCTATTGCGCCTCTCAATATAGAAATGGCTTTACCCAAATTTATTGCGATTTGGATTGCTTCTAACTCTTCACAAAACTGGCTCACCAGAAAACAAAAAGGTGTTGCCTACACAGGAATCAACATTGAAGATTTACGGCAATTGCCTGTAAAGTTGCCACCCCTTGAAGAACAAGCCGAAATCGTGCGGCGGGTCGAAAGTCTGTTTGCGGTCGCCGCGAAGCTCGAAGCCCGTTATCTGTCCGCGAGTGAGCGGGTCGCGCGGCTGACGCCGTCCCTGCTGGGGAAGGGGTTTAGAGGGGAGTTGGTGGAACAGGATGAGAGAGATGAGTCCGCGGAGGAGTTGGTGGAGAGAGTTAGGAAGATGAAGGAAGATTCTCAACCGCAGAAGGCGGGTCCGCGCAAGAGGAAGGGAAGCAAAAAATGAAAGCATTATCTATCAAACAACCTCACACCTATCGCATCATATTTCGCGGTAAAAATATCGAAAACCGAACCTGGCGTACCCATTTCAGGGGTTTGGTCGCTATTCATTCCAGTCAAAAGATGGATTCAGACATCGAAGTCTCTGAAAAAGAAAAGAAACAATTGGTATTCGGCGCAATCATTGGCATTGCCGAAGTAGTAGACTGCGTCAAAGAACACAGGTCAAAGTGGTTTTATGGACCATATGGCTTTGTGCTGAAGAATCCAATTCCGCTGAAGAAGCCAATTCCCTGCAAAGGTTATCTTGGCTTTTGGGAAGTCCCATTGAAAGTAGAGAAGGAAATCAGAAGGCAGCTCAAAGGTAAGATTTAGCATAAAAATGTGACTGTCCATAAATGAAAACACAAATACTTGATTGGTGACGTGTATTTGCGATTTCGTGAAAAAACCACGAACGGTATTCACAGGTTCACAATTTTCTATTCTTTCAGGAGGAATATATGAATGACAAAAGTAACAACAATTGGCTAGTTTGGGCAGGAATTGCATTAATAGCCGTACTCGTATTTGTAGGATATCGTATCGTCGCAGTATCCGTTGGTCCAGTAAAAGTGGAATTTGAAAGCCCAACACAAAGTCAAAACCAACAATCTTCTGTCCCCGAAATAAATCAACCTACAGTGCAAAACCAACCTCAACAAGCAGCGCCTGTTGAACCCGCTATACCGAGCGGGATTGAAAACCCAAGCGGGTTAGTCTCATCCTCAGAAACCATTATTGCCGATGGGTACACTTTGAACTTTGTCTCGGTTACTCCCAATCCCAACCTTTCAGATTTTTTACGTGTGAAGTTAGTAGTGACAAATTACTCGTCGGATACCCGTCTCTTCCGATATGTGAGAAATTCAGTTCAAATGCGTGACGACACGGGTAAAACCTATGCAAACGACAATCCCTCAGAGGAAATCTTTCGGTCCGTGCAGGTCGAAATGCCAAACGGCGAACCGGTCCAATTCATTTCTACACTTGGTTTTGATTGGGACAATAGGACTCTATTGAGTTTCTGGGGGCCCATTCCCTCTTCTGCAACAAAGCTATATATCGATTTCAATGGGTTTGGTCCATTCAGTGGTTTTACATTGGAAGTTGATTTATAACCAGATAAAAGAAGGATAATAATGGCTGAAATCACGCGACCACGAACGGGAATTTTCCTAAGAGAAGTCTTTCGAATTCTTATCAATAAACCAGAAGGTATGCCTGCCAAAGAGGTGCTGGCGGAATTGCCCAAGGCAATTCCGCTCACCGAGTATGAAAGCGGGTATTACCCATCTGCGCCCAATTCACCCCGCATCGATAAGATTGTCCGATTTGCGACAATTGGGGTAGTCCATGCAGGATGGATGGTTAAAACCAAGGGAAAATGGTTTGTTACAGAGGAAGGTAAACAAGCCTATAAAAAGTTTACCGACCCCGAAGAATTCTTTCGAGAATCAACCAGGCTATACAATGAATGGCGGGATGGTCGTCCGCAAGAAGAACCTGATGTAGAAGAATTGATCGAGCCAGAGAAACCGCAATATACGGTTGAAGAATTAGAAGAACTGGCTTGGGAACAAATTCAACAAGTTTTGAAAGGGATTAATCCTTACGAGTTTCAAGATTTGGTTGCCGATTTGCTCAAAGCAATGGGCTATTACATCTATTGGGTCGCTCCGCCCGGAAGAGATGGCGGCATTGATATTATTGCCTACAGTGACCCGCTTGGCGCTCATGGTCCGCGTGTGAAGGTGCAAGTAAAGCATAAACTCGAAAGTTCCATCACTGTTGAACCCATCCGTGCCTTCATGTCGGTAATTGGGACGGATGAAATCGGTCTGTTCGTTTCTTCGGGTGGCTTTACCTCAAACGCACATGAAGAAGCAAGGTCACAAGACAAGCGAAAAGTCACCTTGATTGACAATGAAGCCCTGGTTGGGTTATGGATTGAGTATTATTCAAAACTCTCGCAAGAGGCACGCCAGAGATTGCCGTTGAAACCGATCTACTTCCCTGCTACTGACGAATAAGAAAGGAGTGCCATGAAATCAGTTAATCAATTCCCAGAAAAACCAAATAACATTGGCAAAAAGGGAAAAACCATAGACCCTGACGGAACCGTTTTGAAATATACAATTGTTGATGAAATAGTGGTCTCTCAATCTGATGCTCCACAAAAATTGATTTATCTTCAAAAAATTGTATTCGACAACATAAAAAGAGTTGAACTACGGCTTTGCTATTACATCATTGGCAAATTACCCAAAATGAAAGGTAAGTGGGTATTTGGTCAGTACGCAACATTTCTTCCTGAAAAAGACTTCAGAATAATTGTGAATAAAGCAAGAAAAAAAGGCTGGATATAACAGCATGCCCGGCAAGTACAGTCCGCTTGAAGAGTGTTTGTAATTACCCCCATCCGTCCTTCCCCCTACGGGGACGCGGCGGACACCTTCCCCCTAAAGGGTGAAGGCTTACGCTGTAAGTTTTTTCTGCTTCGGCGGGCAACCCCAAACGCTGACGGAACTGCCTGTCCTGTGCTCTTCAGGGCGCGGTTGGGTGATGTCCGTTGGTGAAGGTGGTCTTAGCTTCTCCCCTTTAGGGGACGCGTACCCGAGCGATAGCGAGCGGTAGACGGGAGAGGGGTTTGTCCGCTGCTGGTGAATGGGCAAATACAAATACAAATGCAGAATGCAGAATGATGAATGATGAATTTGATTCTGCATTCTTCATTCCAACTTCTGCATTTACAAAAGGAGCCCCCATGAACGAGATCAAATACGAGATCATCAAAAAGATCGCCACATTATCCACCTCCGCCAGCGGCTGGAGCAAGGAACTCAACCTCATCAGTTGGAACGACCGCGAACCGAAGTACGACCTGAGAGACTGGTCCGCAGATCATGGCAAAATGGGCAAAGGCGTCACACTCACCAAAGAAGAACTCCTGGCGTTGAAAGAATTTCTCAACAACATCGAACTCTAAGCAATCGCAAGTCTTTTTTGTACACGGATTTGACGGATCGCACAGGCAACACGGATTTTTTCCGTGAGAATCCGTGTACTTACAGAAACAGTCTCTTAGAAGACGAGTTGGTTTTGAGGAATTCTGGTATGCCCGGTAAATACCATCTGCTCGAAGTTTATTTAAAGTCCCTGCCGCTTGAGGAAAAGCAAGAGCGGCTCAGTTTTCAATCCATCGAAGCCATCATCAAAAGCAAGTTACCTGAGTCTGCGGGTGAACTGTCGTGGTGGGAACATGAGACCGAGGGAAACCATCGTAATACCCGCGCCTGGGCAAATGCAGGCTGGCAGGTGGACGAAGTTAATTTTAGAGAGAAATGGGTACGGTTTAAGAGAGCGCGCTAAAAGGCGATAGTCACCTGGGAAGCGCGTATAATCTGAAAAATCATCTTTAGGAGTTGAGACTATGCAAACCCAATCACCCACCGAAAAAGAAAATAAAAACGGAACGCCTCAACGATCGAACCGAACCTGGCTCATCGTTGGGGGCATTGTCGTTGCATGCTGCTGTCTGAGCGCGCTTGCCGCCGGAGCAGCCGGTGCGTTTTACTTCATGGCTGCGCCCGTTGCCCAAAGCGCCAGCGAACCCAACAGTGTCTCTTCCGCTGCGCCACAGCTCGAAGCGCTGGTCAACGCCGGTGAGTTGGAGCCGCTTTCGCAAACGCTCGGCATTGCCGCATGGACGCTCACCGAAGAAACGCCGGGCGAGAACCGCGTCTGCCGTACCTTTCAGGGGCAAAGCTGGAGTGCAACCCCCAACGAGTTCTTAAACTGCATCTTCATCATCACCCCGGGCACCAGGGTTGATGATGTTGGCAAAGACTTCCTCGAAAGCGGACAATTATTCTCAGATGAAAAGCCGGTGACCTCCACGCTGAATATCCCCTACGAACACATTATTTATATTGGCACACATCCAAACGCGCATACCGTCATCGACCTTTTTGTTATCAAAGACGGCTTGCTGTATTGGTCCAGCGTCACCGTAGGAACGCCGCTGGGCGTCACTCCCGAGTTGAATTACCAAAGTTACAGCAGTTTTATAGACCAGTTTCTCTATGATGTGGTTGAGATCAACCTGAGTAAAAATCAATAGATAAATGAGTAACGGCTGGTACACAGAACGAAGTCCGCGCTGAACATCAGCGGCAAATAAAAAATGCGGAATGCAGAATTAAATTCTGCATTCCGCATTCTGCATTCTACATTCTGCATTCCGCATTCTGCATTCTACATTCCGCATTCCGCATTCCGCATTTTCACCCCACCCAACCCAAACCGATGCGTCCGCGCTCCATGTCTATTTTTTGGATCTCCACATCAATAACATCGCCAACTTTCAAGACCGTACCAGCGGGGATCTGTGTGCGGTGCAAGAGTCCATCTTGCTTCACGCCGATATCGACGAAAGCGCCAAAGTCCACCACGTTGCGGACGGTCCCTTTGAGCTGCATCCCAGTGACGAGGTCTTCGGCTTTGAGCACGTCCGAGCGCAGGATCGGGGCGGGCGTATCCGCGCGCGGGTCTCTGCCCGGGCGGACAAGCTGTTCGAGCACGTCTTTCAATGTGGGCACACCACAGCCCAAGTCCACAGCGAGCGCTTCGACGGTGGTTTTAGAGGTGAGCGACTCCACAGCGTGGATTCTTTTCTCGAGAGGCGAATCAACTTTCAGTCCGGCACGAGCGAGGAGAGATTCGGCTAAAGCGTAGGATTCGGGATGGATGGCGGTTTCATCCAAAGGGTTCGCTCCGGCTCGAATCCTCAGAAAGCCTGCTGCCTGCTCAAAGGCTTTGGGTCCCAAGCCGGAAACTTTTTTCAACGCCGCGCGCGATTTGAAGGGACCATTGCTGTCGCGATGCGCGACGATGTTCTCAGCCAGTTTCGGACCAATGCCCACCACATGCGTAAGCAGCGCGGGGCTGGCAGTGTTCACGTCCACGCCCACGTGATTGACCACGCTTTCGACCACGCCATCAAGCGCATGGTTCAACGCCGATTGATCGACATCGTGCTGATACATGCCCACGCCGATGGATTTGGGATCGATCTTCACCAACTCCGCCAGCGGGTCTTGCGCACGGCGGGCGATGGAAACCGCGCCGCGAATGGAGACATCCAGCTTGGGGAATTCGGCGCGCGCAAGGGCAGACGCGGAATAAACAGATGCGCCCGCTTCATTCACAATCAGATACTTGGTCTGCGACTTTGAGCGAGTCAACTCTGCAACCAGTTTCTCGGTTTCGCGTGAGGCGGTGCCGTTGCCGATGGTGATGAGCGTGACGTGATGGCGGTTGATCATATCTTGCAGGGTGTCTATCGCGCCCTGCCAATCGTTCTTCGGCTCATGCGGATAGATCGTGCCGGTGTCGAGCAGCTTGCCAGTCGAATCCACTACGGCGACCTTGCAGCCGGTGCGAAAGCCCGGGTCAAGCCCGAGGACGGTCTGGTCTGCCAGCGGCGCCTGGCTGAGCAAGGCGCGCAAATTGGAAGCGAAAACTTGAATGGCATGGTTATCGGCGCTTTCGCCTTTTTCACGGCGCACATCGCGTTCGATGGCGGGCAGAAGCAAACGCTCGGCGCAATCTTGAATGGCGAGCGCGAGCTGGTCGGCGAAGGGACTGATAATGTCTTGCTCATATTCCGATTGAATGGCGTCGAGCCAATCGCGCTCGGGAATATCCACACGGACTTTCAACACGCCTTCTTTTTCGCCGCGTGTGATGGCGAGAATTTGATGCGGCAGCAAACGGTCTACACGGCTGGAAAATTCGTAATAACTTTCGTACACGCGCTTTTCATCGGGTGCGTCTGCGATCTTTTTGGAATGCACGGTGGAGAATTTCAGCGACTTCTCGCGCAAGGTCGAGCGGACGTTGGCATTGTCGCTGATGGTTTCGGCAACGATGTCACGCGCACCTTGCAGGGCTTCTTCGATGCTGCCCACCTGTTCATTGAGGAATTTGGCGGCGAGTTTTTCCAGCGAGCCAGAGCCTTGCTTAAGGATCAGGTCTGCCAGGGGTTCCAACCCATTTTCGCGGGCGACCATGGCGCGGGTACGTCGCTTCTTTTTATAGGGGGCGTACAGGTCTTCGAGTGCGGTCAACGTAGCGGCGGCTTCGATGGCGGCGCGCAGTTCATCGGTCAACTTGCCTTGCTCTTCGATCGAAGTAAGGATGGCGGCGCGGCGTTCGTCTAATCCGCGTAAGCGAGTCAACTCGTCGGCGATGATGCGAATCTGTTCGTCGTCGAGCGAGCCGGTCATTTCTTTGCGGTAGCGGGCAATGAAAGGGACGGTGTTGCCATCGTCCAGTAATTTGATAACAGCTTCCACTTGCGAAGGCTTGACATGAAGTGCAGATGCGATGATTTCTGTGTGAGACATAGGGCGTGATTTTATCATGGAGGCAGCTTGTCGCCGCAAGGGTTTTAAGCGCGTCTCCGCTCAACACGTTGGCATGTGTCTAACATCAGGCATACCAGAAGATGTCGTTGCGAGGAGGGCAGCAGCCGTGCTGAGTGGAGAGCGGGATGTTCTCCCCACTCGTAGTCGAAGCACAACTGCGTAAGGTGAGTTAATTATTTCCAGTCTCTACAGTGCTATACTTCGGGAAAAGGAACAACCCCTGTGATACCAAGCAACCTAGCCAGCCTTAAAAAAGTATTGCTCTTTTCAGAACTGCCCGAAAATCTACTCGTTGAAATAGCCGCCAAGGCGCGTTCCCGCTCCCTTCAAAAAGGCGAGATTCTTTTTCGTGAAGGTGATGAAGGCGATGCGCTGTTCATCATTTCTTCAGGCAAATTGGAGATCTTTCGCGGGCATGAAAACGATGATAACCGTCAGGTGATCGTAAAGCTCGGCGCAGGTGAGCATTTTGGCGAAATGTCGCTGCTTGAGAATAAACCCAGGTTCGCCACAGTGCGCGCACTTCAAAATTGTGAACTGCTCTCCCTGCAAAGGGCTGACTTTGAAAAGTTACTCGAAGAGAACGGGCAGTTGGCAATAAAACTCACAGCTGATATATCTGCCCGCTTGCGCAAAGTTGCGGGGGTGCAATTTGCAGAGCAAATATCCATCACTGCCTCAGACCTTCGAAAATCCAATATTTTTATCTCCTATTCACGGCGCGACAAAGTATTTGTTCAATCGCTTCACAAGCTGGTCAGTGCGGCTGGCATCAACGTATGGGTCGATTGGGAGAACATTCCACTCACAGCAGACTGGTGGGAGGAGATCCTTGACGGCATAAAAAAAGCGGATGCGTTTGTCTTTATCATCTCGCCTGATTCCGTAAATTCAAGGGTGTGCCAACGCGAGATCGTGGCTGCCATAGAGCACAATAAACGCATCATCCCTATTCTGCACCGTGAAATTTCCAAAGACACCGAACTCCCGGAAACCATTGCCAATGCCAATTGGGTACCCATGCAATCCAATGAGGAGCTCCACTCCAACCTCAATGATATGCTCACCTCGGTCAATACAGATATTGGGTGGGTTCGGCAGCATACCCGTATTCTCAACCGCGCCATGGAGTGGAAGGCTTCGGGGTATTCCCGCGACTTGCTTCTGAGCAGAGCCAACCTTGAAGAAGCCGAAACATGGCTTGCCAGAAGCAGTTCCATCCCAACGCCCAAACCATTGCCGCTTCACACAGAATACATTCACACCAGCCGCCGCGAATCAGAACGCCGAATGCGCTTCAGCCTGGGAGCAGGAATCATATTCAGTCTTTTTACTGTCGTTGCTCTCATCGTTTCAGCAATTGGGTATCGCAACGCAAACATCGCCAGGAGTGAGGCGGAGGAAGCTCGCGTTGTTGCTGTCCAAAATGCAAACACAGCGGCAACAGCGCAAGCCATTGCCGAGGAAGAACTAAAACGATCCGAGCAGCTGCGTCTATCCCTTGAGGCGAATAGCATTCTTGAAGACCCCTCAGGCAACGTGGAAACAGCCGCACTTCTCAGCCTGATCGCATTACGCACAGGGTACATTCCACAAGCCGATTACAGCCTTGTACGCTCCATGGAATATCTATACACCCTGCAAAATTTCACTGGACATACCGATGCACTCACTGCAATTGCCTATTCACCAGATGGCAAAAATTTACTGACAGGCAGTGACGATATGACCGCCCGTTTATGGGACGCCGAAACAGGCGTGGAACTGGTTCAATTTATCGGGCACACCGACCAGGTAAAAAGCGCAGCATTTTCACCGGACGGCAAATATGTGCTTACCGGAAGTGACGATGGAACCGCCCGTCTTTGGAACGCGAAAACGGGGGAAGAAATTCGCCAGATCACCGGGCACACCGGTCAGGTCACTTCTGTCCAGTTTTCTCCGAACGGAAAATACATTCTCACAACAAGCGCGGATGGAACTGCACGCCTTTGGGTAACTAGTTCGGGAAATGAGTTTTTCAGCTTTGTCGGGCATAATGGCGAGGTAACATCAGCCTCATTCTCAAAGAATGGGGATTACATGATCACCGGTGGTGTGGATGGAACCGCCCGTCTTTGGGACGTATCTACAGGTTTGGAAATTCTAGTTTTTACTGGACACCCGCGAGATGTCTCCAGTGTTGCAATATCCCCCGATGGAAGGTTTGTTCTAACCGGCAGTGATACGATCGCAAAAATGTTCAGCACCGCCACCGGTCTGCTAATACGACAATTTGTTGGGCACACAGACAGGGTACGCAGTGTAACTTTTTCGCCGGATGGGAATTATGTATTAACAGGAAGTTCCGACCTGACAGCCCGACTCTGGGACGCCGATACAGGAATGGAACTGCGCCGCTTTAGCGGGCACACCGACCAGATCCGTGGAGTGGTCTTTTCGCCAAATGGAACCCAAATTGCCACAGCCAGCCGCGATTCAACTGCCCGAATCTGGAACGTGGCGAACGAAAGTGCAAATACCCTTCAGGGTCATACGGGGGGAGTGCTCACTCTGGAATTTTCACCCAATGAGCAATTTATCATCACCGGAAGTGAAGATAACACTATTCGTATCTGGAGCGCCGAAACGAAACAGGAGTTGGCTGTCATAAAAGGTCATAAAAATTGGGTTTCCAGTACGGCTGTCTCCCCAGATGGAAAACTCCTTCTCTCAGGAAGCCTGGATGGTATCGCAATAGTATGGGACTTTGAAACGCAAAAAGAGCTATTACGGCTAACGGGTCACAACGTCGAGATCACAAGTGTCTCATTCTCACCAGATGGAAAGACCCTGTTGACATGCAGTGCAGATCGTACCGCCCGGTTGTGGGATGCAAACACGGGCAAGGAAATCCGTCAATTTACAGGGCATATCAGTTCTGTTGAAGATGCCGCCTTCTCACCCGATGGCAGGCTGATTGCCACAGCCAGCAATGACAACACAGTACGCATCTGGGATGTGAACACGGGCGAAGAATTAAAAATACTCATCGGGCACACCGATGAAGTCAAAAGCGTTGCATTCTCGCCCGATGGAAAATACGTCGCCTCTGCATCAGATGACCGCACAGTTCGAGTATGGAATATCGATACAGGAGAAGAAATTCTTCAGCTAAAAAAACATGAAAATCAGGTAAAGAGTGTAGTGTATTCGCCAGATGGAAAATACATACTTTCTGGCAGCGATGACGCCACCGCCATCCTTTGGGACGCAGCCAACGGGGATATCGTCCGCATTTTTGCACTGCATACAACACCTGTAAAAACCGTTACTTTTTCACCGAATGGAAATTTTATCCTTACGGGCAGTACAGATCAAACCGTCCATATTTGGGATACAAAATATACAGACACAATGAAAAAAGCGTGCATTCGGACGTTCCGCGCACTCACAGCCGAAGACAGGGAGCGTTTTCTTATCTCAAGCACGTCGCCTGCTTGTCCGTAATATTTATATGGAGAAACAAAAGAACGCCGTGCAAATAATTGCACGGCGTTCTTGAGTAGCGGGGACAGGACTTGAACCTGTGACCTTCGGGTTATGAGCCCGACGAGCTGCCACTGCTCCACCCCGCATCGATTAGTAAAGCCCGCCGATATTACCAAGTATCCTCCAAAAAGTCAAGCGGATATGCGAAACTCGATATCAAATTGGGCGCATCGCCTTGAGTAGAATAAAATCGCAGCTTTTGCAAGAGATTTAAACCGAAAAGTGAATATTTCTTTCAAAACAGGCGGGATCTAAAAATCCTTGACACAACTCAATTGGCGGGTGTAAACTCCAAGCGAAATTAAATTCAAAAGAAAGGAGCGCACTCTTGATGAACTACACAACCTTCTTCAACTTCAATGCAGTTGGCAAATCACCTTCTCGAAGTGCGCCTATAGACCGTTCCTAGGTCTCTTTCAGTTCCTTTGTTATTCTGGGCTGTGGCGCACTCGCCGCAGCCTTTTTGTTTAATCTTTTCTGTTCTTTTAGCAATGGAGCACCACACAGCATGAACAACTCAACCCCCAATTCACAATATTTTGACTTTCGCAACGCGCTTCATGAAAACCGCCTAAGCGGACTCTGGCGTATGATGACAGATTATCGTTTCTCATACATCGGGGCAACCATCACACTCGCGCTCTCGGCGCTGGCAAAAACCTCGGTATACCTGCTTCTGCGTTTCTTTGCAGACGATGTTCTTGTCCAGGGCAAAATGCTTGGCAACACGATGACCCAGACCTTTCTCATAATTGGATTGGGCTTCATTGGGCTTGCCCTTATCGAAGGTGGCGGCTCTTTTCTCTCGGGACGGCTGGCAGCCTACACTGCGGAAGGAATCACACGCCGGTTACGCGACTTCCTATTCGACCACATCCAGCGGTTGAGCTTCTCATACCACAGCGCCACCCCCACCGGTGACTTGATCGAGCGCGTCACCTCGGATGTGGATGCCCTGCGCCGCTTCTTTTCAGAGCAAGCCATCGGCGTCGGAAGAATCGTATTGCTTTTCGTCATAAACTGGGCAGCGATCCTGTACATCAACGTAAAACTTGGGTTGATCTCGGTTGTGACAATTCCGCTCATTTTGTGGGTTTCACTTTGGTTCTTCAAAAAAGTAACCAAAGCCTACGAAGACTATCAAGCCCAGGAAGCAGTGCTCTCCACCACCCTGCAAGAAAATCTCACCGGCGTCCGCGTAGTGAAAGCCTTTGCCCGACAAGACTACGAAATGGCGAAATTCGAGAAGGATAACTGGCTGAAATACGTCAAAGGGAAATTCCTGCTCCTGATGCACTCCCTATTCTGGCCCCTCTCCGACATTGTGCTTGGCGGACAAATGCTCTTTGGATTCATTTACGCGGCATTCATGGCAATCAACGGCGAGATTTCCATCGGTGATTACGTTGCATATGTGGGTTTGTTGGTCTGGCTCATCTTTCCCATTCGCAATCTGGGGCGTGTGATCGTACAGACCTCAACGGGCATGGTTTCATACCAACGCCTGATGGATATTACAAAACAGGCACGAGAAGACCTCGATGGCGGCAAAGTCCAGCCCATCGGTCCGGCGCGAGGCGAGGTCGAATTTAAAAATGTCTCGTTCATGTACTCTGATGGAACGCATGATGTGATCCAAAACGTATCGTTCCATATAAAGCCTGGGCAATCCATCGCATTGCTCGGCTCAACAGGTTCCGGCAAAACTTCGCTTGTCAACTTATTGCCAAGATTTCACGACTATACCGGCGGAGAAATTCTGCTCGATGGAATGAATTTGAAAGACTATCCGCGCAAGTACCTGCGTGAACAGATCGGCATTGTACAGCAGGAACCATTCCTTTTCAGCCGTTCCATCCGCGAGAATATTTTGTACGGCGTGGGGCGCAAGGTAACCCAGGAAGAGATCGAAGCCGCCGCAAAAGCCGCCGCCGTACATGATGTGATCGTTGGCTTTCCCGATGGGTACAACACCATCGTCGGAGAAAAAGGCGTAACCCTCTCCGGCGGTCAGAAGCAGCGTGTCACCATCGCACGGACCATCCTCAAGAACCCGAAGATCCTCATTTTGGACGACTCCACCTCGGCAGTGGATACTGAAACAGAAGCGTCTATTCGGCAGGCATTGGATGACCTGATGGAAAACCGCACAACGTTCATCATCGCCCATCGCATTCAATCGGTGATGAAAGCCGACATCATTCTTGTGCTTGATAAAGGCAAGGTAGTACAGAATGGGAACCACGAGGAACTCGTCAACCAGTTTGGAGGCATGTACCGCAAGGTATACGACATTCAAACACGGATCGACGAAGAATTAGAACAGGAAATTGCAAAAGCGAATTAATGACTGCATGTAGGGGGCGAGGTGACCTCGCCCCCTACGGAGAATAAAATCATGTCTGAAGAATTATTGGAACTCGAAGAAGAAGAACATACATCCCAAATCACCTTACCTGTTTTCAAGAGGATCATGGGAATTCTCAAGCCGCATTGGAAGTGGGTGCTGGGATTTCTCATTACCATCGGTCTGGTTTCATCACTGGATGCGTATTTCACATACTTGAATAAACAGATCGTAGACCACGGCATTCAACTGGCAGACAAGGCATACATCACCCGCATTGCGTGGATATACGGCTCCTTCCTGCTCTTGCAGTCGGCGTTCGTCTTCATATTCATCTATCTTGCCGGTGTGCTGGGCGAGCGTGTGCAATACGATCTCCGCAAGCTGCTCTTTAACCATTTGCAAAACCTGTCGCTTTCCTACTATGCTCAAAACGCGGTGGGACGCTTGATCGCGCGGGTCACATCAGACACAGGGCGTGTTTCGGAGCTGGTAACCTGGGGCATTGTAGACAGTGTTTGGGCGTTGATGAATATCATCACCTCACTAACCTTCATGGCGATCATCAACTGGCGGCTGGCATTGATCGTATCGGTCATTATCCCAATCATGATCCTGGTGGCGACCAAGTTTCAGAAATACATCCTTGTGGAGTTTCGCACCACGCGCCGAACGAACAGCAAGATCACTGGCGCGTACAACGAAAACATTCAAGGCGTACGTGTGGTTAAGGCGCTTGGGCGCGAAGATGCCAACCTGGTCGAGTTTCAAAATTTGACCACGACCATGTACCGCTCGTCCTACCGCGCGGCATGGCTCTCTGCACTCTTTCTACCCACAGTGCAGCTCATTGCCGCCTTTGCACTGGGAGCCATCGTTTGGTACGGCGGAGTGGAAATCTCAACCGGATTCATCACCATCGGCGGGATTCAAGCCTTCGTTTCGTATCTAACCTTTATGATGTGGCCCGTGCAAGACCTGGCGCGTGTCTATGCTGAGACGCAGCACAGCATAGCCTCAGCGGAGAGAATCTTCAAACTCGTAGACACCCAGCCCGAGATCCACAACCGAGCCGAAGCCATAGAGGCGAAGACGCTGCTTGGCGAGATCGAATTCGATCATGTAGACTTCTTTTACGAAGACCGCAAACCCGTGCTGACCGACTTCACGCTGAAGGTCAAGCCCGGGGAGATGATCGCTCTCGTCGGTCCGACCGGGGGCGGTAAATCTACCATTGTGAATTTACTCTGCCGCTTCTATGAACCGCAGAATGGCTCCATCCGCATTAATGGGCGAGACTACACCGAATACACACTCGAATCGATCCATAACAAGATCGGTATTGTGCTGCAAACGCCGCACCTGTTCTCAGGAACGGTGCGTGAGAACATCCGCTACGGCAAATTGAACGCAACAGATGCGGAAGTGGAAGAAGCCGCGCAGGTGGCAGGCGCGCACGATTTTATTGGCACATTAGAAAAGGGGTACGAGCAAAATGTTGGCGAAGGCGGTAATCTTTTGTCTGTTGGGCAAAAGCAGCTAATCTCGCTGGCGCGCGCGGTGCTTGCCAAACCAGAACTGTTCATCATGGACGAGGCGACCTCCAGCGTTGATACATTGACCGAGGCGCTGATCCAAAAAGGCATGGAAGCGTTGATGGAAGGGCGCACATCTTTTGTGATCGCACATCGTCTCAGCACCATCCGTCGCGCAAACCGTATTCTCGTCATCGAAGACGGTCGCATTGCAGAGCAAGGCACTCACGCAGAACTACTGCGCGCCCGCGGACACTACTACCGCCTGTATACCCAGCAGTTTCGGCATGAGTTGGAAGTGCAATATGGTGTGGCGGATGAAGAAGCAAGCAATGAACGCGAAGGTGTGAGCGCAGATTCTGTGATGGTGAAGAGGAATGCCGTAGCGGCAGATTAAACTACGGAAGAGAAACAAAATGCCTCGCGTGTTTTCATCTCGGGGCATTTTTTCGTTTACAAAACATATTAGATCTCAACGTATTACTTTCCTACATGCCACACATGCACACGGTTTCGCCCCATGTTTTTAGATTGATACATGGCTTTATCTGCCATATCCAATAACTCATCCAGCGAATTGCAATCGCTGCTATATTCCGCCACCCCTACACTGACAGTGATCTGGTGCCGCTCATCACTTGTATGCAAATTTGAATCATGTGTGATTTCCATGTGTTCAATGGCGTAACGTAAACGCTCCGCCACCTCAAGCGCATTCGAAAGGGTGGTGTCGGGCAAAACCACTGCAAATTCCTCACCGCCCATGCGCCCAAAAATATCATTACTTCGTAAATTCGTGCCGCATATTCCCGCAACCGTATTGAGCACAGCATCGCCAACACTATGCCCGTGCTGGTCGTTAAATAATTTAAAATCATCCACATCCAGCAAAATTACTGAAAGCGGCATGGAATTCAACTTCGCTTTTTCATATTCTGCTTCTGCCAGTTCAAAGAAGCGGCGGCGGTTGAGAATCCCTGTTAATGAATCTGTATTCGCCAAGGTTTGGATCGAATCGAATAAGCGTGCATTCTCAATAGCGATGGCAGCATGAGAGGCAAGAACCTCCAATAAGTAAAGATCATCCCGGTTGTAGGCGTTCTTTTTGTATGATTGCGCAGAGACCATGCCGTAAATATCATCATGCAACAGCATCGGCACCGCAATGCAAGATTGCGTTGGATCTTCTTCGACCACCGAACCGTAAGGTTCAAATGTGATACCGCTTTTCATTAATTCTTGTTTACTATTAAAAAGCAGGGTTTTACGGGTACGAACGACCTCACCCGCCAAGCCGTGATCTGCCACATATCCATTGGTGAACACACGTATTCCCGGGTGCTCAATGGCAAAGATCGGTTCGATCAAATTCATATCCTTGCTGTATCCATCGATCACAAAATCATTACAAGACATAACCGAGGCTACCGTTTCGTACACCACCCGGCAGACCTTTTCAACTTCATGGTGGGTATTAATGGCATTTACAGCATCGTGTAAAACTTTGAGCCGCTCCACAAAATCGCCCAGCGCCTCTTGCGCCCAGATACGTTCAAGCGCACCGGCACAATGACTTGCAAGATTTTTCAAAGCCCCTAAATGATCCCCTGTATACGCTTCAAAAGCATAACTTTGAATCGACATCACCCCGATCACTCGCGCAGCAGTGCGTACTGGCACGAACATTTGCGAGAGGGTGCGTTTACTGCGGTCGCCAAAAGAGTATTGAGTATCCACATCAAAATATTTTTCATAGACCGACATGAACTCCCCGTCTCGGATCGCCTTGAGCATGTTTTCACTGGGTTCAGAAGGATTAGCGCCGAACTGCTCAACATGCGCACCATCTATCGTATCGATCAGCAATAGCGGGCGGGGCGCTCCGCCGATCTCAGGATCATATAGAATTAAGTAGGAAGCATCCCAGCCGATCAGTTGATCCGCAGCGTTTAAGATCGTCCTTGCCGCTTCTTTGGCATCTGTGATCGACGCCAGATCTCGTCCAATCTCGGCAAAGATACTGCTGGTATCTTTCCTGGGGGAATTACCTATTCTGTGCATGGCTCAAGTTTTTATTTCCTGCCTTTGGCGAACAGATTCGTACGTCAACAAGGCAGCAGAAATGGAGACATTCAGCGAGTTGACTTTCCCCTCCATTGGAATTCGTACCTGAATATCGGCATTTTGCATCCAGAAATCGGTTAGTCCTTCATCCTCTGTGCCGACTACAATGGCAAGCGGACCGGTCATATCGACAGATGTATGCAAGGTTTCGGCAGAAGGGGTTGCAGCGAGCACGCGCATCCCACGTGTTTTGAGCCAGTTCAACGCTTCAGAAGATTTAATCTCCACTGTGGGCATCGAAAAGACCGCGCCGCGGCTGGCGCGAATCACATTGGGATTCCATACATCCACACGCGGATCGCAGACCAATACGGCATCGGCGCCTGCGGCATCGGCGGTACGCAGAATGGCGCCAAGGTTACCCGGTTTCTCAACAGATTCAGCAACAAGGATAAGCGGGTTTTGACGAAGGCTTAGGTTTTGTAAGTTGCGGTTGGGCGTCGGGAATATGCCGATCCAGCCATCGGGGTTATCGCGGTAGGAAATTTTCTCGAAGACCGCGCGTGAAACGGTGAGGGTTTCAGCGTTGGGAAAATTCAGGGTATGGCTGGCAAGCTCGGGCGCGGTGAGAAGCGTTTGAGGCGTAAGCCCGCATTCCTGCGCGAGGGTTAATTCGTCAAATCCCTCAACCAGAATCAGACCATCCCTTTGTCTTTGTTTCTTGTCCTCGCGCAGTTTTACAAAATGTTTTACTCGCGGGTTTTGTAAACTGGTAATATCCATTGTTTTATTTTACTTGCTATCATCTGAAAGCAGACAAGCAGATTGGTGCATTTTTGAAAAATCACGCATGGGCGGATCGCTGATTTTGCAAACATCCACGGCGATCGGGCAGCGCGGATGAAAACGGCAGCCGCCTGGTATGTTGATTGGGTTTGGCGTTTCGCCCTTCAAGATGATGCGTTCATGCCGCAGGCGCGGGTTGGGTACGGGGATCACCGAAAGCAAAGCACGTGTGTAGGGGTGTTTTGGTTTTTCGAGCACTTCAAGCATGGTTCCAATTTCAACGATGCGCCCAAGGTACATGACGGCGACACGGTCGGCGAAAAAACCGACAGAGCCAAGATCATGCGTGATGAAGATGACGGCGATCTGGCGGGTGATGCGTAGCTCTGCCAGCAGGTTGATCACTTCGGCGCGGATGGATACATCCAACATCGAAACCGGCTCATCGGCTACCAGTATTTCCGGCTCAAGCACCAATGCCGCTGCAATGACCACACGCTGGCGCTGCCCGCCTGAAAGTTCGTGCGGATACCGATTCAGGTAAACATCTGCGGGTTTCAAACCGGCATCTTCCATGGCTTTCACAACGCGCTCGTGGCGTTCCTGTTCATTCACCCCAATGCCATGCACAATCAGCGGTTCGGTGATGATCTCGCCGATGGTCTGGGTGGGGTTTAAAGATTCATACGGGTCTTGGAAAACCATTTGGATCTTGCGGCGCAGGCTTTTGCGTTCATGGTCGTTGAGGTGGGTAATATCCTGCCCCTCAAAAATAATGGAACCATCGGTCGGCTCTTCCAAACCCATTAGCAGCAATCCCAGGGTCGATTTTCCGCACCCGCTTTCGCCTACAAGCGCGATCACTTCACTGCGGCGCAGGGTCAGGTTCACGCCATCAACTGCATGGACATGCAGTTCTTCTCGTGAAAATAGCGATGTACGCGGCGCGTTGAAATATTTTTTCAGCCCTTGTACTTCCAAAATTTTTTCGAGTTTAGTTGGCATTTGCACCCTCGATGAGATGGCAGCTTACAGCATGATTATCTTTGAGTGTGTACAGTTTTGGTTCGGTAATATGACATGGCGCAAACGCCCTGGGGCAGCGCGGTGCAAAGCGGCAACCCGCGGGGAGATTATCCAACCTTGGGGGATAGCCGGGGATGGATGAAAGTTTCTTCTTCGGTTTGGTCAGGTCGGGGAATGCCTTTAAAAGTTCCTGAGTATAGGGGTGTTTGGGATCGTTGTAAACCACGTCTACACCGGCGTATTCAGCAGTGACACCGCCATACATCACCAGCACATGGTCGCACAGTTCCGCGACCACGCCAAGATCGTGCGTGACGAAGATCACCGATAGACCAAGTTTTTTGCGAAGAGAGTCGAGCAATTCCAATATCTGCGCCTGGATCATCACATCCAGCGCGGTGGTCGGTTCATCGGCAATGATGATCTGCGGCTCACACGCCAGCGCCATCGCGATCATGGCGCGTTGGCGCATCCCGCCGGAATATTGGTGTGGATAGTGGTCGCGCTGTTCGGATGTAATGCCCACCAGTTCCAACAGTTCTGAAACGCGGGCGGGAATTTTATCTTTGGCAAAAGATGGGTCATGCTGAAGAATGGCTTCTGCGATCTGGTCGCCCACCGTCCGAACGGGATTGAGCGCATTCATGGCGCCCTGAAAAACAATCGAAATACGACTCCAGCGAACCTGGTTAAGTTCTGCCTCATTCATCGCCGCAAGGTCTTTTCCATCGTAAAAAATATTGCCGTTCACAATTTGCCCCGCCGCAGGCAATAGTTTTAGCAACGCCAGCATAAGCGTGGTCTTACCGCATCCACTTTCACCGACCAAACCTAAAAGCTCACCCTGCCGCAATGTCAGGCTGATATTTTCCACCGCGCGCGCGGGTTTCTTCCCCTCATTCACATAGTGGATGGAAAGATTCTGCACCTCAAGCACAGCGTCTGGATGATGGGGCTTCGCCCCCGCCTCTTTTTGGATGGCAGGCTTGCCCGGCATTAAATGGTGTGTATCCAAGCGGGGGTTTAGAACCTGTTCCAATCCCTGCCCGAGCAGCGTCAACGAAAGCACAACCCACACAATGCCAAACCCGGGAACCACCAACGCCCACCACGCCCCCGCAGACATGGCGCCGCGCCCGAAAGCGAAGTTCAACATCTGCCCCCACGAAAGCGCAGCAGGGTCACCCAGACCAATGAATGACAGCGTGCTTTCGTTCAAGATCGCAAGTGAGATGGAAAGCACTGCCTGAATGACAAGTATGGGCATGACCAGCGGCAAAATATGCCTTCTGAGAATGTGAAATTTACCCGCACCGATGGCGCGTGCGCGCAACACGAATTTGCGCGATTTCACAGCCAATGTCTGCGAACGGACGACACGGGCGGTCGTTGTCCAGCCAAGCAAGCCGATCACTAAAATGATATTCGACAGTGAAGGCTGGGTCAGCGCTACGATCACCACCAACAATGGCAATTCTGGAATAACAAGCATGATGTCGGTAAAACGCATCAGGGTATTTTCCCAGCGTCCGCCAAAGAAACCGGCAATAAGCCCCACAAGTCCGCCGATCATGATCGAAATAAAAGCCGCAAAAAAACCTACAGTGAGCGAGACCCGCGAACCAAAAATAAAATTGGTAAATACATCCTGTCCGGCATCATCGGTCCCGAACCAATGGTCTACAGAAGGGGGTTGGTAAATATCTTCCACCCCTACAGAGGTGGAAGATGATTGTTCGTAAGGGGTGATCCACGGTGCAAATACCGCCGCTACTACAACGATCACCAACATCCAAAACCCAACAAGACCAGTATGACTTTTCGAAAAGGTCTGAACGAACGTTTCTGTCCGTTTTGTTGTTTCATTCTGAGTAGAGTCTGATTGCAAGGTTGTCTGCATTTTATCTACTCCACATTAACGCGCGGATCTAAGAATGTATAGGTCAGGTCTGCCAACAGGTTCGCCAGAATTACCGTCACTGCTATTAGCAAAAATGCGCCTTGCAGCATTGGAAAATCGCGGCGAATGACTGCTTCAAAAATGGCGCTGCCCAGCCCGGGCCATGAAAAAACCGATTCGATCTGAATTACACCAGCTACTGTAAACCCAAGGTTTATTGCGATCACAGTGACTAATGGCAGCATGGCATTCTTCAAAGCATGGTCACGCAAAATCTGCGTCGAATTTAAGCCCTTTGCCCTTGCTGTCAAAATATAGTCCTCTGAAAGTACATCGATCAGGCTTGACCGCATGATGAGAGTGTATTCGCCCATGTATACGATGGTGTATGTAAGGGTTGGCAGGAACATGTGCTTGGCAATATCTGCCCATTGTTGGATCAGCGGGTACGTGCTTATGCCGGGAGTTGCCTTGCCGCCCACCGGTAATCCGACCGTGCTGCCCCAAAAGAGCAAAATGATTCCCAGCCAGAAGGTGGGCAAACTCCAGGCAATCAGGCTGGCTGTGACTGCGCCATAGTCTACAGATGTACGTGCTTTCCACGCCGCCACGATTCCCAGCACTACCCCTAAAAGAATTGAAAGAATTTGTCCCGCACCGATGAGTAGAATTGTATTCCACAACCTTTCTGCCAGCACATCTGCCACGGGGCGGTTGGTATGGTAACTAATTCCCAACTCTCCCTTTACTAAATTCCCCGCATAGATGAAAAACTGCGTTTCCATTGGATTAATGGTGCAGCTACCTAATTTGATCGGGTTAAGCGTTTCAAAACAGTTGATGACGGGCTTATCCAAACCGAACTTGACCTGCAATGCTTCGATTGCTTCTTTTTTTAGGCGTGGGTCACGAATGCCCGCCCGCGCAGGGTCACCGGGCAAAACACGAAATAGAAAAAAATTAAAAATAATGACAATGAAAATCGTGAAAATAGCCCAGGCTGATTTTCGGAGAATGATACGGGTACGGTTCAAGGGAAGCTCGTGTAGATCTGGGGTATTTCTGTCCGCAGCTTTTTGGGCTGCGGACAGAATCTTAGTTACAACACTATTTTACCGGTTCAATGACCATCAGCGAGGTCACGTCAGCAAGTTCGACCTTGGCTTGGTCTGTGATCCAACCCGTGAAGCGGTCTGTACGATATGCCTGAACTGCCGCAGAATAATACGGAATGATGTAAACGACATCGTCATGAACCAATTTCTGCATCTCCCAAACAATATCTTTGCGTGCGTCAAAGTTCAATTCGATTTGTTGTTTTGCATACAGTTCATCATAAACAGGGTTTGAGTAGCCAGTTTCGCTGGAACCATAGGGAATGGCGTCCGTCGTATACACATAAAGCAGGGAGCTTGGGTCTGGGTCGGAGTACCAGCCCCAGATCATGATGTCAAAGTCGAAGGCGGGGCAGCATTGTGCGGTTAGGGCATCAGGGTCTACTGCGCTGGGTTCGAGTGCAATGCCAATGGCGCTCCACATTTCTCCGAGCAATTCCGCCATACGCGGGGCTTCAATACTGTCGCTGGGCCAGTTCATACGGAAGGTCAATGAGCGGGAACCATCCGGCATATCACGAATGCCATCACCATCTGCATCCACGTAACCGGCATCATCCAAGGTTTGGTTGGCAAGGTCTACATCAAAAGCATAATCTTGAATGGAGTTGTTATACCAAACACCAAGTCCATCCGGGATGAGGGTAAGACCAGGCTTGCCAAGCCCAAGCAGTACAACATCGATCAACTGCTGCTTGTTGGTGGCATGTGCCATTGCAAGGCGGACATTCTTATCCAAAAGAGCCGGATGACCGGAACAAATTCCGCCATCTTCGGGGCAGTTTTCAGGGTCTATCTGGTTGAAGATAATATCCGCAACGTACGGTGAAAGCGGCGCCCCCACAACCAGCTCAATATTTGGTTCTTCTTTAAGGGAAGCGGCAGCCGTACTGGGCATTTCGGTGATCATATCCACCTGCCCTGCTTTGATCGCCTGCACCAGCGCATCTTGATTATCAAACGATTGGAAGATGACCTCATCCACCTTGGGCTGAGTGCCAAAATATTCGGTATTGGCGCTCAAGCGTACAAACTCATTCTGAGCATATTCTGTCATCTTGAATGGACCAGAACCGACCATCTCTGTATTTTCGTACTCAAGTTTATCCACATTTTCCCAAATGTGTTTTGGGAGAATGTAAAGGAAGACCAACTGACTCTCAAGATTCGGGATCGATTCGTTAAGTGTCAGGATCACTTCATTATTGTCAGTAAAGGTGATCGCATCAAAGTAGGTGGTGTAGTAACCATTCAGATAGGGGTATTCAGGGGTGTCTTTATAAAGGTTATAGGTCCAGGCAACATCTTCGGCGGTAAGGGCTTCTCCGTCGTGCCACTTAATGCCGTCTTTGATTTTGAAGGTCCAGGTCAACCCATCATCTGAAACGGCAGCGCTATCGGCAATGGAAAGGCGGAAACTTCCATCGAGGTTAAGTTCGTACATTGAATCGTACACAAGTTCAAAAATCGTATATGAATTTGCGAGAATTGCATTTCCGGGGTTAAGAGTATCCGGGCTGCCAGCTTTCCCTACACGCACAACAACGGGCTGTTCGGCAGACCCTCCTCCTCCACACGCTGCCAACAAAAGAGCGGCAAGCAACATAATGTACAATACCTTTTGTTTCATAATCTCTTTTCTCCTGTCTTTTTTTCGCGCAATTAAAACAACATGCGCCAATTCAGGATACACACCTGCTAGCGCATGAATGCTTCCAAAGCACATCTCTGATTTACAAAACTCATGAGGATGAAAATTTTACTTTATATTGACCGATTAGAAAAGAAAGTTCAAACATTGAATCATGGCTAAATCAAAATTCATAAACCTTTATCGAGATAATCCATTTCTTTTCAGAGCATACAGGCAGACACAACGTGCCTGCCTGTATGCGTCCTACTTCTCTACAACATAAAAAGTATATTTCATCTGGCAAAAAGTAGTCTTGCCCACTGTTATAAAAAAGTATGTGCTATATTCACCAGGATTTTTAGGCGCAATAAAGGTCGCCTGAAGCCCAACCTTGCCGCCAGATGGAACCGATACAACAAAATCTCTGACCTTCGTCCCTTCAGGTCGAAACCCGCCTGAATACACCATGTCCATCCCGTAATAAGGCCAGGATTTTGTCCCGCTGTTAAATACATTCCATTCCACTTTGAATTTTGTTTTGGGCTTAAATTCATGGTTCTGCGGGGGAAACGTTCCATAAACAGAACAAGTCCATTGCTTGCCGGTCATTGCAAACGGATCCCCTTTTTTCTTTTCGGGTTCACCATTTTCGTCCAATTTTGGTTCACTTGTAAGGGTGATCGTTGGAGTTGGCGTAATGGAAGGTATGGGAGTGAAAGATGGAAGTAGAAAAATAAATGTTGGGGTTGAAGTTGGGGTTTGAGAAGGCGTCCGCGTAACGGTGGGCGTGATGGTAGCTGTCGGCAAACTCACTTCGGTTTGAGATTGGGCAGCCAAAGCGGTTTCCACTATGGCAGTTTGCATGGAATTCGGGTCAAAGGTCGGCAAAGGTTCCGGGGTTGACACATTAGGAACGGCACAAGCAAGTGAGATGAATATCAATAAAAATGGAAAAGATAATTTACGCACAAAGACCTCTTGTTTAAAGTATATCGTGAAATCTCTGGCGGATGAATTCCTCACCCTTTGCAATGAACTCATCATATTCTTCCGGCGCCTTGGCAGCGGACATGAGGTCTTGGGTCTTCTCGCGTAGAACCTGGCGGGCGGGCGGCGAACCGGCTTCCATCCATTTTTCCATGCTGTAGCGCGGATACACTCCGCTGACATAATAGCCGGTCTTGTAATTCTTCAATGTGGAAGGCTGATTGAGAAAGCTCTTGCCGGGTCCCACTTTGAAGATTTCATCCACCGCAGAATTTGTTACGTCCAACTGAAATCCGTTGTGGAGGCGTAATGCCTGATCAATGATCTCGTGAGCGTGGACGAAAGTAGTAGGTGCGATCGACTTCGAGCCAAGAGAATCTCCAATGAACGGAGCCAAGTGTCCGTTAGAGAGAAGAAGCGCGAGGGTGTTCATCCAGTAGGTATCTGCCGCAATTAAATCCATGCCCCAGCCGGTGCCGCTGCCAGATGTCGAACAGTGCGGGATGCCGTAGAACTTCATCATCTCGGAGCACGCCACGCTGATGAGGATGCTTTGCGGGTCGTAGAAATTGAGCATGGTGCGCATGTCGAAATAAACAGGTAACATGCCAAGCAGAATCGGCGCGCCTCGTTTGATGGTTTGGCTGATGACCAAGCCCGCGAGTAGTTCTGCCATGAGCAGCGTGAGCGTGCCTGCCGGTGTGAGCGGTGTGGACGCGCCCGCCATGCTGTAATTGGAGAAGATGATGGGAAGTCCGCGCTCGATGGCGACTTTCATCTTATCCACGGTTCCTGCGTTCATCACAAGCGGACTGACCGGATTGAAATAGGGAATCACATGAGGTTTGTCTCCCACTTCTTTTCCGTTCAGATGCTCGAACATATCCAGCACATCAGGGAAACGCTCTTCATCGGAGACAAGCAATACCAAAGGTTTGGTAGTGTTTGAAATATGCTCAAGAGAGCCGTACATATCGCCAAGTTCTTCTTTGACATCGCGCACAATGCCAACTGTGGAAATCACATCGTAATGTTTGAGCGACGAACCGAGACGCACCAGATCGCGAAAATTTTCGCGTTTGAAAATATCGAGCGTTTCGTCAACAGGATTTTGATAGAACAGCGCCGTGACCCCCACCCCAAAGCGCAGACGGTCTTCGCCCAACTTGAGTTTGTGTTCTCCCCGACGGTCATACACATCGATCGTTTTCGGCGCAGATTTGATCGCCTCTTCCACAATCTCGGGCGGGAACTTGATGATTCGATCTTGTGATTTCAACCCAAGTTTCCACTCAAGCATTTGTAAAATAGCAGGAGAATCAACACGCACTCCAGTTTCGCTTAAAACCTTCAATACATTGCGGTGTGCTTCTTGAATTTGCTCTTCGTTCATTAAAGTCAGGCGCGGGCGGACGTTGTTCATGCGGTTCTTCTCCTTGTCCGTTATTTTATCGCATAGCAGACGAGGCAGGCGATGGACGATTGACCATAGACGATAACGGTTGGTCGTCTATGGTCTACATCCTATCGTCCACTCACCGTTTTTCCCACGCCTTGCGATCTTCGGGGTTTTCGGGGTCGAGGTGTTTTGGGTCTAGCTGCTTGCCGATATGGTATCCGTGTTTCGTCCACAAATCTACGGCGATCTTATGTGCATCACAATTCACACCTTGTGAAGAAAAATAATCACATATCCGCACAACATCCCGCAAAAAGATGCTCCATGCCGTAGGGTTGGATTTGGGTAAAACGATCTGCGGAAAGTCGATCAACTTAATCTCACCATTCCAGTACAGGATGTTATAAGCAGAGAGATCACCATGAATACACTCATTGGCAAGCATGACATCCATGTTGTGAAGCACACGCTCCAGCAAGTTACGGGCTTCGGCATGAGACAGGTTGACCGAATTCAGAATCGGCGCGGCAGTATTTTCGTCACCTACAAAGTCCATGACGATGGCGTTCTTTTCCATGGCGTAGGGACGTGGAACATCTGCCCCGGCTTCGAAGAGTATTTCCATGGTCTTGAATTCGTATGCGATCCACGAGCGGTGACGTACCTCTTCACCGTAACTGGTACGTTTGGCGATGGCATTCTTGTCTGCTTCTTTCCATAACGCCGTACCGTCGGCATCCAAGTCCACGCGCCCCACGCGGTATTGGGCATCATTTTTGAGATTACGCAGCGATCGCGGACGGTAGATCTTGGCGGCGACGAAAGGCACGCTCATCTCGGTCCCAGCCTTGCACAGGTAGACCGAAGCCTCTTTGCCGCCTTTGACCTTTCGTAACACATCCGAAATCCATTGGTGTTCGTGAATCTCTGTCAGTGAATCCAACAGCCAGGCTTCTTCGAAGCGGGCGGCTTTGTAGGTAAATTGGAACTCTTTGGCAATTTCCTGCGCACGGATGAAGAGCTTTGCTTCTTGCTCACGTTTCTTCGACTCGCGTTTTTGAGTGACGCGCTTTCTAGGCGACTCTGCATCTTCGTTCAGTTCGTCAAAATAGTCTGAAAGTTGATTCTTACTCATTGCTATAAAACCATTTTGTTTAACAAAAAACCACAGGCACGAATTACCTGCGGTTTCCAATGCATTAAATAAAAACCGCAGGCTCGCGAGCCTGCGGTTGGATGATATACGGCAGAATACTTATGCCAATCCACGTACCGGAGGCGCGCTGAACAATTTGAGAGTATTAACCAAGATCGCTTGCATGTTTTCGAGCCTCCTTTCGTGGAATAGTATAGTGTTTGGATTCTATGACAAGCCAGAATAAGCGTCAAGCCCCAGAATCGCCATAAAAGGCGCCGACCCAAACGCCTGCCAAGACCAAGGCTGCCCCAAGGACGAACGGCATACTCACAGTCTCATTTGCCAGCCATGCTGCAAGCAATGTTGCTACGAGCGGGAAAAATAAAATGGCGTATGAAGCAGAAGAGGCTTTCCAACGGGAAAGAACATACACGAACATATAGAACATGACCACCGAACCGCCGAGGATGAGATATGTCACTGCGCCCCACACCTGCGGCGTAGACGGCATGACATGCGCCTCATGCGCCAACCATGAAACCGCCCCAAGAAAAATCGCCCCGGAGGTCATGGATACGGCATTGATAATGACCGGGTCGCTTTTGAGTGAATACATCTTGAAGATAACATTCCCTTCGGCTGCCACAAGAGAGCCAAAAAGCAAACCGACAATGCCGGGCAATAATTCACGTCCACCGGGTTGGGCATTGACCACCACTGTCAGCCCGGCAATGGCGATTACCCCTCCAAACAAGGCTTGCACACGAAACTTCTCAAGCCGGTGCAAAACTGCCAAAACCAGAGTGAATAATGGGCTGGTGGAAATGATAACCGTGGCAAAGCTGACAGGCACTTTTTGCAACGCCCAATACAACAAGGCAAAACTCACGCCGGTAGAGAGAAATCCGTTTAGGGCGATCACAGCGACGTCATTCCGCCTGGGGAGCGACATGCGCCGAACCCAAAAGATCAACCAGAAAATCGAACCTGCAAAAAAGAAGCGCACAAACGCGCCCCAAAATGGAGCCAGCTCTTGATTGTTAAAACGAATGGCAACCGAATTTGAGCCGCCCAATAGAATCACGAGTAAAAATGCCGCCAGTGATTTTTTATCGAAAGTGGAGGATGATGATGAAGTAAGCATGGCGATGATGTTGCACCGTGGGTACGATGCCCTTATTGTCCTTTTACATGTTTATCGAAAAATAACTGGGTCTTTCCCATGAACACGAACCACGGGTCGCCAATGAATGAATGTTCCTCACCTTGATAGGCATATATCTCGGCATCCACATCGGCATCTACAAATGCCGCGTACATTTTCTTAGACCATTCCGGTGGTGTGCCCGCGGAGGTTTTGCCATCTTCGGTGCCGTATACTACTTGAACAGGCGCCTGCACGAGGTCAAAATGATAGAGCGGAGAAACAGCCTCCAGCATAACCGGATCAGATGTCGCGTCGAAGTACGAGGCGGTGAGGTCGGCTGGCAGGTCGAGCGGGAGGATATCCGATGAATTGCAGCCAAACGTCGCTTCGCCTTCGTATACATTCCCAACACACCCCGGACCCCAACGCCCGATCACATCTGCAAAATCGGCGCTGACCGATGAATACAAAACGGCAGCGTCCACTTTATCGCCGATGATGGTGAGCACTTTGGCGGTGATGCCGCCGCCCATGCTGTGCCCCCACATGCCCATGCGGGATGTATCGGCTTCGGGAATCGAATCCAAGGCGTAGATCAAGTTGATCACATCAATCACCTGACCCGAATAAAAAAGACTCTCACCTGTATCTGATTCGCCCCAACTGCGATAGTCAGATGAAACCGTGAGATACCCGCATCGGTTTAAAAAATCAGCGGCACGGTCGGTGCCATCACCGGAATAATAAACATAGCGGGAGAAAAACCCGTGGTTCATCACGATCACCGGATACGGCGCTTCACCCACTTTTGGAATTTGCAAAACGCCGTGAATGGTCAAACCATCGCTCGGATATTGAATGTTATATCGAATAAACTGGTCGGTTTCCAACACTGGCTCACCGAGAATTATTTTTCCGCTTTCGTATTCCCGCGCGCGTAACCCCTCAATCGTATACGGAGCAAGCGCCTGCTCTGTGGTGCGGGTGGGCGCAGGGATGGGAATTTCTGTAGGCGTTGAAGTTGGAGGAACGATGGTTGCAACCAGTTGAGCGGTTGGTGTTGTGGTTGGTGATGCACAAGCAATCAGTAAAAAAGCCAGAACAAACGGGTAAAGTTTTTTCATTTCAAATTCTCATCGTAGAACGCAATGGCGCGATCCATGAACTGAAACCACGCGTCACCCGTGAATGAGTGACGTTGGTTTTGATAAACGAACATCTCAACATCTTTGCCCGCATCAAGCAGACCTTGATTCAATTTATACGACCACTCGGGCGGGGTGGAGCCGATGTAATCGCCATCGGCAGAACCGATGTGGATCTGTATCGGGACGTTGACAGAGTCCAAATGATAATACGGAGCGACCTCGCGCATCTTTTCTGGATTTTGGGCTGCTTCTTTATAAGCGGCTATGATCTCCGCTGAGAGCGACTCTGGAAGCACATCTGCTGAGTTGCAGGTCTCGAGCAATTCACCCGCGGCGATGTCGCCAATGCAGCCATAGCCCCAGCGTGCGATCAAGTCGGCATCGTCGGCAGAGTTTGGCGCATACAACACCGCCGCGCGGACAGGCGACTCAAGTGTGAGAATCTTGGTTGTAATGCCGCCGCCCATCGAATGTCCCCACATACCAATGCGGGATGTGTCTGCCTGCGGAATCGAATCGAGCGAAGCCAGCAAGTTCATCACATCCGCGACCAAGCCAGTGTGAAAGAACGAAACCCCAAAGTCGGAGCCGCCCCAGGTGCGGTAATCGGATGAGATCGTCATGTAGCCGTGCTGTGTCAGATATTCGGCGGCGCGTTGCGAGCCATCGCCGGATGAAAATTCACCCCGTGGATAAAAGCCGTGATTCATGACGATGACCGGAAAGGGTCCCTCTCCGGCTGGGACGTTGAGCACGCCGGTAATGGTCAGCCCTTCGGAGGGATACGAAATGAGATAGGTGCTGAACTGGTCATTGAAGGCAGTCCGCGCACCAATTTGAATCTCGCCGCCGGAGAAGTCCCTTTCGCGCAGACCGGCAATGGTGTAGGGATACATCAAATGCGGCAGCGGTGTTGCCGTGGGCGTGAGAGTCGGCAGGGGCGTCGGCGTTTCGGTGGCGGAGATGATCGTCACCACTGGCGGGGGCAAGGTTTCAGTCGCTGTGGCTTGTGCAGGCGCAGACGTACACGCGGATAAGACGACCAGTAAAAAGAAATGCAAATTTTTCATAGATAATCCAAAACAACGTCTATTTCGCCTTCTGCCATGCTTTGTTGCACACGTTGCAATAGGTCTGTTGTCACCGATTCTTCCAGGTACGATTCGCCGCAGGCAGGGCAGACTTGAGCAGGAATCTGGTGGACGATGGCGCGGAACTCATCTCGCTCGAACTGGATCGAGGTTTGGCTGCTTTGAGTGTACGCCTCCCGACAAACTACGCAGATCATCGGCGGCTCCGCAGGTCTTTTTTCCATTTGTCTGCGGTCGGCAAATAGACAGTGATAACGGTGACGTGCTGCTGATTTTCAGAGATCACCACATGGAAAGGACGCCTGCCTTGCTGACCAAACAACAAGCGGCTCGGCTCGGGGGTTTCAAAGGAATAATCTTCAATGACGTCTGCCGTTTGCAGCGCCTCGCGGACTTTGCTGACCGAAACTTCGCGCTCGAACATTCTTTGCACCGCATGGGCGCGGAAAATGATGGAATTCATGGCGATGATTATACATGCCCGCAAAGACCACTCGTCCTCCCCAAAATACGACAATCTATATTTTCCTGAATAATGTGAGTAATGGATAAAAAACTTGTACACGGATTACACGGAAGACGCGGTTAAACACGGATTTTTAAGTATCTTATCCGTGAGAGTCCGTGAAATCCGTCTTTTCCGTGTCCAAGAA
>Ga0172367_10000768_pt1 | contig 48650 bp, 70 predicted proteins | sample Lak10m_FD_114542 | JGI IMG/M metagenome (GOLD analysis project Ga0172367, IMG submission 114542) | Freshwater microbial communities from Kabuno Bay, South-Kivu, Congo - kab_022012_10m | ecosystem: Environmental > Aquatic > Freshwater > Lake | place: Democratic Republic of the Congo: South-Kivu...
TCATAATATATCCGCCTGCTGAATCGTTTAGCGAAAAGAACCCGCTATCTCTAAATAAAGCAAGTGTTGCCGAATCTAATGAATTTCGAATAATTACTCCATTTGTTGAATTTGGTGGTATTATTTTTTCGGATTTAATGCCACTCGTAAACGTCTGCAATAACGCCCAAGTGTTTGCTGTTGCCAATGCTCCAATGTCGCCTATTGTCGTACCGTGCGGATTGCCTGTTGCAAGTGAATGGTCATAAGCTGCCTTGCCTCGTAAGCCATCAAAAGCCGTTGAAGCTGTTTCACCCAAAACCAAGCCATCTGGAATGATTGATAATTCCGTTCCGTTATAAACAAAATACTTTCCGAAAAAGTCTGAGTTTTCGTCTCTGTCTAAATAGAACCTCCAATCGAATGGTAATTCAACCCATTCCATATCATTAGCTACATATAAATACTTATTTCCGAAGTCATACCAAATATCGCCATCTATCACAATGCCTGATGGCGCGTCCTCTCTCCAAAATTGCACATCAATAATATCAATATAAGCATCTAAGTTCGGTTTATCAGTCAAACTATTATAACTGCGCTCCGTTAAGTTTGCAAGTGATAAACTGAAATCTTCTGATTTTCCTGCAAGTCCTGTTTTTACAGCTTTCCCTGTCGGATAGTCCACATCACTGTCAGTAATGGTCGTTTTTTTGTTAGATACATTTTCAGGAGTGAATCCTAATGCGCTTTGCTTAGAATCCCAAGTAGAAATTTGAATATCAGTAACAAGTCTATTTGAAGAATTACTAGAAAGTTGAGATAATGCAGTAGGAATTTCAGATTTTAACGCAATAAATGGTTTATCCGCTAAGTATACTGGGTCAGATTCTATTTGTAGTGCACTTTCTAAAAGTGAAACTTGAATATCAGTAAAATTATTATCAGTATGAACATAATTAGGATCTATGACAGTATTAGAATCTATCGTTAAGTTTATTGATGTTGCACCTTTTGTTATGCTTATTGATGAATTAGAACTTTCAAAAATAGGCATAGTAGAAATAGGTAAAACGTTATTTGTTCCACCTATTACATGTTTGGCTTCAACCAATCCAATAAATGCATTATTTTTTGGTTGTATCTTACCCGTTAAATTTATACCTGCCATTAATTCATTTTATTTTTCTTTTATAAGTTTAGTAAGTTTGTACATAAGTTAACCCAATATTAGGATGTTCAGATCGCCATACATTATACATTCTAGCAACACCTGTTGCTGGATTTATCACATTTATAGCGTAAGGTGAATCATCAGAAACAACTAAATCAAATCCTTCAACTTTCATTGCAATGTTTCCCCAATCTTGTGGAAATGCTAACATTATATATTCGCCTGGGCCTGCATCAATTTCTCTTGTTCCTATTTTATCAATTGTTTTAACTTTTTCTTTTGATTCCAAGTTAAGAACATCGTTAGCATTATATGAATCAGTTTTTAATGTAGTACCCCAATAAATAGTTGTTGTTACTACATCAGGTGGTAACGGTGCAGGTACTTCTGTTAAATCATAAGAAGAACATTCAAGTATTGAATATGTTATATCGTAAGGTGATGTGTTATTGATTTTTACTTTACCTGTAAACACTTGTCCCAGATTAAAAATCAAAAAGTCTTTCAGTAAATATTTTAATTCAATTGGCGTAGTATAATCTTTTTCAAAATCAATAGAACTTACTATATTTTCATCTAATAAATAAGTACCTTCTAAAATAACCTCCACTATTTTTTTATAATCAATTGCAGAGTTAGGCCAACAAATTTTAACAAAAAGAAATGTAGATTCAAAAGGTAATTCAAGTGTTGTACCGCTTAACACTGTATATGTATTAGAATTTGATTTTTTAACATCTTGTTTCCATTTTCCTAAATTAAATGGAGCGGAGTTAAGTATGTTATTTGCGCCGTAATAAACTTGAGCACCATTATTAAACCACTTTAAGATCCTTTTTGTTGAAGGATCTTGGCAGCAAAATGTATTTTGTAAGTTTAATGTAGATTCTGAAAATTCTGATACCTTGAAGCCAGAAACGGCCGCATCTATAGGTAAACCATCTGTCATATTTGTCTTTTTGTTTATATATCTTCGTTACATACTTCCCTTTCGTATACTTCCTAAATCATCATCTAAGATACCGTTAAATTTTGAAGAAAAAGAATCAACCACATCCGCAGTTATGACTTCATTGTTATCTGTTTGTTCTTTGTTAGAAATATTTTCGTTTTCGGTATATGTTTCGTTTTGTTCAATATTGTTAACATTTATTAACTCTTCTACAGAGTTACTTTTTGTTAGTGTAATGTCATTTTTTATGTTATCTGTTTTATTTGTTTGTGTAATTTCATCGCCAATAACAGTTTTATCATCTTTTTTAATATCATCATCTATCGTCATTAAATCGTCATTAGAAGACTGTTCCTTTTTATTATTTGGACTAATATAATCAATTAAAGCTTTAATAAATCCTAATGCAATAAGAGGTAAAACCGCACCTAATACAACTGAAACTATTCTTTTTTGTGTTAAAATATCTTCTTCGTTCAAAGAAAACATTTCTGACCATTTTGAAAAGTCACCTAAATGCATAAATGAAAAATATACATTATTCATTATTTGAAACAATGTTAAAACGACAAAAATAGTCCAGACTAAAAACATATTCATTTTATCTCTTACTATAATTGCTGCTAAACTACCGGCCGCACCAATTTCAAAAGCTATTGCCAGAAAAATTGACATTACATAAGAGTTTGCTATTTTAAAAAAATCAATAGAGTGAATTGTTGAAATTGTAGATGTAATAATATAAAGAGAAACAAAAACACCAATAACAAGTTTGTGTAATAATTTAGGATTCATTAAATAAGTTTATTAAGTTTCTTTAAATAATTTGTAACTTCTTTCATATAGTTTTTTACGTCTAATGCATAATTTTCAGTTAATCTTAAATACACCTTTTTAGGCAATCCAATACTTTTCAAATCAACCTCTTCTACACTATCTTTGATTAAACTAAATGTTATACGTTCTTCTCCTTCCATATAAGGGTCAGCATATAAATAATAATTGTCTCGTTGCCACACAAATACACCATCTTTGTCTATTGATGCATTATTAAGATTCCATTTACCTATAACACCTGTGGGTACGAACATTGTAAATTGTCTAGCAAATTCGCTTGCGTATTTAATTTTATTATTAATTGATTCCAATAGGAATTCATCAAAGTCTAATATTTTCATTTTATTCTTCTGTTTTATTTTTGAATTTTACAAAGCTTTCAGATACTTGTAATTCTGCACCTGCATCAAGGTTTTCTATGAAAGATAGTTCTTCAGCTCTCATTTTTTGTAATTGTGATTCAAGATCATTTATTTCTTTTGTTAATTTAACTAAGTCCTTTTTAATTTCTTCTTTTTTAACAGCATCCTTTTCAATATTGAATGGCTTAACACGTTCTTTTCTTTCATTTTTAAGAGACTCGATTTGGTCATTCAAATCTTTCATTTTTTTATAAAATGATTTACCTAAAGTTTTTGATTCATTTACAAATTCATTAAATGATAATATTTCCATATTTTTGTTTTTAGTTTATATATCTTAGATAATGTTTAAGCACAAAAAAAGGACCCTTGTCTCACGACAAAAGTCCTTTAAAATAAATAAAAATAAAAATTTGAGAAAAGAGATAACGTATGAGCTACATATCCCATTCAGTAAGCGCATCGTCTGCTGCTATGTGAATATCTTTTTCACCGTTCATTAAATTTTTGCAAAGTGAAGCAATAAATTGTATCAAAATTTATGATCTAAATTTATTTAATTTGATTTAAAATTTTAAATCAAATTAAATAAATTTAGATCATTATTTAAACTTTTATTTATATTCAGGCATCGTTTTTTAAAAATTTTTAAAAGTGAGTATACTAATATAATACAACTTAATACAACAAAATCATTTCCTAAAGGTACTGAATTTAAATTATCACAAGACAGTGGACACCATTTTTTGTGTGCACGACAATTTGCGTGTTGTGCAGGTTTTCCGCAGTACTCACATTTTAAATGTCCACCCTTACCACCAGTAAATGCAGTATTAAAAAATTCTTCTAAACCATTTGTTTGTTTTGTATTATATCCACCTACACTAAATGGCTCATTTTGTTGATTATTATTCCAATAATCCTGTGGGTATGTTTGATAATTATTGTTTCCGTTAGAAAACGGCACATACTCATTTTCAGGATTTTGTTCAAATTGTATCATGTTCTTATTATTAGTTGCGCAGCCCAGATTCGAACTGGGGACCGCTGGGCTTATGAGACCCGCAAGCTACCACTGCTACACCGCGCAATATTTAAGGGTGATGTATGGGGTTCGAACTCATGACCCATTGAATCACAATCAATTACTCTAACCAACTGAGCTAACAACACCATGTAATTAGTACTCCTTCCAAGATTCGAACTCAGGTCCCAAAATTCGTAGTTTTGTACTCTATCCAACTGAGCTAAAGGAGTGTTCATAAAGCTTCTTCTATTTCCTACTTTATGTGGAGAACAGTCAGTTCTCAGGGTTATCCAAGATGCATAGCTTCATCTGATAACTGTCATCGTCCTAGTGCTAAGTTCAGATGACCGCTGAGCACAAGGTCAGATTCGAACTGACGAAAAGAGGATTTGCAGTCCCCTGCCTTAGGCCACTCGACCACTCGTGCATTTTTCATTTTAATAATTCAATGATATGTTCTTTTGTTGTAACTTTATTTGAATCTGAAAAATCATTTCCGCGTACAGCGGAAAGTCCATCAAATTCATTAACCCATACAAACCGATGTTTAAGTGTTTCTGGCATATACATACCAACAGATATATCATCAATAATAATCCATTTATAATCAGATTCAAGATTATCGTTTTTTAGCATATTATGACTTTCTAAGTATTCGCTAATTTCACCTGCGCGAATTCTTTCAATATTATCATATCCAAAAGTTTTAGTAATTTTCGTAATATCTTCAGGCCACTTTGTTAACCCATTTTCAATGAAAATAACTTTAAGTTGTTCATGATTCCAGTATTTTCTCCAGTCAGATGTTAATACAATTTTAATATCTTCATAAATTTCAAATATTTCATTTAAAATTTTAACGCATTCCTTATTGAATGGATATTTTACTTTAAGTTCTTCAGCCCAAGGATTCTGTTTAAAATAATCTTCAACAGACATACAATTATAACCGTATTCTTTATATGTAGAAAGTACGCCGTCAATATCAAGAAATATTATTCGTCTATTTTTGTTTTCCATTAATTATTATACACTGAATGAATTAAAAAGTTTATTGGTGCAGTAAGAGAGATTCCAACTCTCGACCCTCTGATTGGAAGTCAGACGCTCTAAGCAACTGAGCTATTACTGCATGTTTTGTATTGTTGTTTTCTATTAGATTTCCAACTTTTAAAATCATTATCATAATGTCTGTTACAACCTTTGTTAGGTGAACACATTGGACAACGAGAGTATAATTTAATGAACGCTTTTTTATAAACTGATGCATTGTCAGTTGTTTCCAAAATTTTTTTGTTTTTACTCATGTTTCTTTAGATTTATTATCTAAAGATGATCATATGTTTTTTTCATTTGTGTTAATGTTTAATTGAATACTAACTGTAATACCTTACCTCGTTATCTGAATTATTTAAGTATGTTCCAGAAACTATTCTAACCGAATTTATTGTATTTAATGCTTCTGACTTTGTTGCATTATGATGCATTCTTTTGCTAATTATTGTTTTATAATCACTCAAATTTTTATCCGCACTATCATATGAACTGAATTCTCTATCAAAAACCGTTAATCTATTTATAGATCCTAAATCCCAATCAAAACAAATAAAATATTTATTAGAATTAAAGTGATGTTTGGACTCATTTAAAAATTGATTAAAAGATCGTAATTTTTTCATGATTTTAATTTTTTAATTTATATATCTTTATCATATCAATATTGCAATCAAATCATGAAAATTTTGTAACGATGCATGGACTCAAACCATGGACATCTTCCTCATGAGGGAAGCGCTCTATCAACTGAACTACATCGTCATTTTTGTTTTTGTCGGAGATAAGGGACTCGAACCCCTGACACCTTGAATGTAAATCAAGTACTCTGAACCAACTGAGCTAATCTCCGGATTTTTGGTCGGAAGAGTGGGAATTGAACCCACATGTAACCAATTAACCTTTCTACTGCTTATCAGGCAGAGGGTATACCTTCCGTTATTTGTGGAGATGATCGGGTACGATCCGACAACCTTCTGAATGCAAATCAGATGCTCTAATCCATTTGAGCTACATCCCCATTTTTGTGTATCGAGCGGGATTCGAACCCACGTTGTCTTTTGGACATACATTAAAAGTGTATTGCCTAACCACTCGGCCACCGATACATTTATTTTGATATAACATTTCAACTAGTGGGCCCTCCCAGATTCGAACTGAGATGTAACCAATTACGGTTTCTACACGTTATGAGCGTGAGCCGATAAGGACCCTAATTTATAATTTTACTTTGTATTCCCTAAGAGATTCGAACTCCTACAATCTCCTTAGAAGGGAGAGATGCTAATCCATTACATCAAGAGAACATTAAATAGTCTTCGTCTGGGTGGCCCGATTCGAACAGGCGATCTCTACAGTCCAAGAGTAGCGGATTACCAACTTTCCCACACCCAGCTATTTTAGTTGGTTCTCAAGGATTCGAACCTAGACCTGCGCCGTCAAAGGGCGTTGTGCTGCCATTACACCAAGAACCAAATTTAGAACATTTGCTATTTGAAATATTCTTAAAGTCAACATACGGTTATAAACCGAAGATTTTTTCTAAACCTTATGAGCCTAGTAGTACGCAAAGTGGGAGTCGAACCCACACGCCTTTCGGCACCAGATTCTAAATCTGGCATGTCTTAACCATTCCATCACTTGCGCGAATAACAACTTTACAAAATGTAAGTTGATGTGTTCCGACTGGGACTCGAACCCAGACCCCGTAGGAAGGGCTCTTAAAACCCTCGTGGCTACCAATTACACCATCGGAACATTTATGTTACAATAAATCAAAGATCAATTTTAATTAGTTGCGGGAGCAGGACTCGAACCTGCGACCTTTGGGTTATGAGCCCAACGAGCTACCAACTGCTCCACCCCGCGATATGTTATTTTATAATATTTAACTTTCTTCCTTTATCCCAACCTAATGAAATATGATTTTCTAAATCTTCTTTTTTGATTTTTTTATTTTCTGTCCCTTTAAAATTTTAAAGGTTCGATGTTAAAAAAGTACTAAGGACGGGATTCGAACCCGCGACCTACACATTGAAAGTGTGTCGAACTGGACCACTATTCTACCCTAGCATATAATTTGCTCTTCGTTAATCAATACTTTAATTGACTCGTTTTAATCCGGAAGACAACCCTACTGAGCATATTGTTATCTTTTGCGGAAGCGGAGGGATTCGAACCCCCGGACCCCTAAAGGCCACCGGTTTTCAAGACCGGCCTCGTCAGCCACTTGAGTACACTTCCAATTTGGCGGGTCTAGAAAGAATCGAACTTTCACCTAATGGTTAACAGCCACTTGCTCGACCTTCGAGCTATAGACCCATTTTAAAGCGGTGTGTATGGGACTTAAACCCACTCCCTTGATCGTGACAGGATCATATGCAAAGTATCACTCACACCTACACACCATATAATTTTTATGTTTCATATTATCAAAGAACGTTTGTTTTTAAATTGTTATACAAATATAACTAAAATTTTTCATATATACAATAGTTTTATGATTTATTTTTAGTTAAAAATGTTTAAAGAAATAAAGAACGTTTTTAAAAGAGCAGCCACCCGGAATCGAACCGAGCTTTCAAGATTACAAGTCTAGTACATCGCCAACTATGCTTTGGCTGCATTTAATTAATTTATTGTTTTGGATAAGTTTCTTCCTTTATCCCAACCCAATACAATATCCTTAAAATTATCTTTAAAATTTTAAAGGTTCTAGTTTGTTTTAAAATAGACTTCGCGGAAAAAGCAAGATTCGAACTTGCGAACCCTGTTACAGGCCGATGCTTTAGCGGAGCATTGGTTTAAGCCACTCACCCATTTTTCCAAAATGTTTTTTTATTACAATTGCAAATTAACGTTTTAATTTGCTGTGTTTTGCAGGCAACCACAGATTCAAACTGCGACCAAAGGTGTTGGAGACCCGTATGCTATCATTACACCAGATACCTATTTTTTAGTGGGCAGGGAGGGATTCGAACCCCCGAAGACCGCAGCCAACAGATTTACAGTCTGCCCGTTTTAACCACTTACCTACCTACCCAAGTTATGTTTTATTTGAATAATGAGTGGGACGAGGTGGATTCGAACCACCGACACCTAGATCTTCAATCTAGTGCTCTACCAACTGAGCTACCGTCCCATATTAAAAATTTTGAATTACATCGGAGTCGAACCGACAGTTAAAAATTGACTAACTCACCACTGATTTATTTACGGATTCGAACCGTACTCCTGTCATGCTTTAGGATAGAACCAACTATTTTATTAAACTCAAAATTTTAAAAGATCGTTGTTTTTAAATTGTTATACAAATATAACTAAAATTTTTCATATATACAATAGTTTTAAAATTTATTTTAGTTAATTGTTGTTAAAAAATTATTTTATTTTTATGAAATTTTCTGAGTCAATTGCTTTTCTAATATATCTCATTAAAGTTATTGCTTTGTAATTAGCAACAAACGCGGTTGTTCCAACATCTTCAGTATTATTCATATCAATAGGAAATTGGTATTTTTCTTCTCCTACTTCAACAGTGTAATATAAAACACCTGCGCATGCATAACTAAAGTTTGCGAAATTGTCTTTTACTATATCCTTTAAAGAAATCATATTATTTTAATTTTAAAATTTTTATTAAACAAAAAACCTCTATTTGAATAATCAAACAGAGGTTCTTAATATCATAGAAATGAGATTTAAGTATTCTGTTTTGATTTTATTTTTCTTGTAAACATAACATCATTATTATATTCTGCACTAAAAATATTCCAGCAAGATCCTTGCTCTAAGGTTGTACCTTGAGGTCGTATTGAATTTTGAATATGTTTCGAATAGAGCATTTTTGAAAATTTATGTTTTTGTTTGTTTTGTATTAATTATACATTAAAGTTTAGAAATAGTTTTCTTAATTTAAATATATATCTTTACTTTTTTTCTTATTTTTAAGAAATATTTTAGTTTATGATTTTAAGAATTTTAAAATATCTTCTTTTTCATTTTTAATTCTTCCACTAAAAATTTCAGTTAAAATTGTGTATTGAATATCTTTAATTTCCTTTCCTTGAAATCCTAATTCCATTAAATCGTTTCCGTTAATGTTTAATTCTTTCAATGATTTAGGAAATTTGCCACTTTTAAATTCTTCAATTAATCTTAAAAGATCTGTTCTTAAAATTTGACTATCAATAGTAGAAGGACAAATTCTTAACATTTCAAAAATGTTTAATCTTTTTTCATAATCTTTGCTAAAAAATTTAGTTTTGTCAATAAACAAAAGTGCCTCAATTTCTTTAGTTGTTCCAATTTCACCTTTCAGATTTTCTTTATAAAATTTAACAGGATCACTAATTAAATCACGAGTTAAAAGAAATAAAAACTCACCCATTGTTTTAGCTAATGTCATTTGACTTTCAGAAAAATCAATATCGTGCATACTATCAATTGATGCAGATTTACCAAAAATATAATCATAAAGGTCAGTTTGATGTAAAAGTCTTGAACCTCTTTGCATATCACCTTTAGTTACTATTTTTTCAAACTCAATAAGAATTCTTTCAGGTGTAATCTCTTTAATTTTATGAGCGTTATTACGAATCATATTAAATGTAATTTCATCAATAACAAAACCAAATCGTGAAGAAAATTGGATGCATCTTAACATTCGTAAAGGGTCTTCTGCAAAAGCTAATGGGTTAGTTAACCTAATGATTTTATTTTCAATATCTTCAATACCGCCGTATGGGTCAATATAATTTCCATTTATTGATAATGCAATAGAATTCATTGTAAAGTCTCTACGAAAAAGATCTTCTTCAATGCTTAAATTATGATCTGAATAAACTTCGAAACCTTTATAACCTGCGGCTAATTTTTTTTCTGTTCGTGGGATTGCAATATCAATTTCTTCAGTGCAACCATTTTCAGTAAACTTAATAATACCGAATGATTTACCTACTTCATTAACTTTACCATATTTTGATAATATATCAGAAAGTTGTACAAGCGGAATTCCACAAATAATAATATCTAAGTCTTTAGATTCTTTACCTAAAAATTGGTCTCTAACAGCACCGCCTACTGCATAAATTTGACAACCCTTTTTAAGTAGTTCATTTGCAAATGATAATGACTTTAACTTTTGCAAAAGTATTGTATTTTGTTCTATTTTCATATACAAATATAATAAAAATTTCTTAAATACAAAAATATTTATAGAAAAATTTGTGTTAAATAATGTTAATTTTAGTGAGATTTAGAGAGATAAACGTATTTCATTAGTTTTGTTTTCTGCTATATGAAATAATTTTGTACTCAAATCTTTTTTAATAAATTCCTTAGGGTATTTTCTTTTAAGAATATCACAAGACCAAATATAGGAATTTATCAATTGTTCATATTTCTCACATGATTTAATTACGGTCTCAACATAATTAAGATCTTTTTTAAGTGTTAACTTTCCCATTTCATACTTTGTTTTTATTTTATTATTTAAAATGGCGAATCACCTAATAAAGTAATAGGCCATAATGTTATAAGCGACTGTAAATCGGTTGCTGTTGAAAGATCAATTTTAGTAATATCTCTAAGTTGCTGTTTTTTAATACCAATTTCTTGCATTTTAACTGTGTCACCAATTTCTAATGCTCTCATAAATTGTATATCAAGATCTTTAAACAGATGATCTCTAACATTTCTAATCATAGAAATAAAAATAGGTTTAGCTAATTCTATATTAAAAATTATTGTAGAATAAGAACCTTGTGGTAAAGAAAAATCACACTGATATGCATTAATAAATAAAAAATCAGGTATACTTTCTTTTGTTAGCATATACTTTGTATTTTCAGGTATAACATTTTTTATTATATTTTCTAATTTTTCTTCTAAATCAGGAAAAATCCAAATAGATTTATTATCTATTAAATAATTTATCAAATATTGCTCTTTCATTTTTTATTTTATTTTACGGAAATTTATAGAAACTTAAACTTTTATTTTATAGTGCTATTACAACAAAACTAAATTCCCAAAGACCAACACTGCCTGAAGAAACATTAAATCCTCTTATATTAAATTGTGATCCTGATATTTTAGGCGCAGTAACTACAGTACCGACAGATGTATTCCCGTGGTTAGATGTTGCTAATACTATGTATGAATCGGCCGTTGGAAATGTATAATCAGATGATAATGTGACGGTTGCAACATTATTACTTATACTAAATGTGCAGTTCTTAACTGTTGTTTGCCCATAATAAGAATATCCCCATGCTTTAACTGCACTTAAGTAACCTGGTACTACTGATCCGTCACCGACACATTCTTCCGCAAAAAGTCTACCTTGTAATTTTGCTGCATAACTTTTACTATAAATATTAGTACCTTTAGCTATTTCAAGGTAATTATCCTTATCTGACATAGCTCGCACACCACCTCCGTTTACAATAAGTCCGGTTACAGAAGGATTAAATATAATTGGTGAATTAACAGGTAAGATTAATTTTGCATATGAATCCGAATTTCCTATCACTGGAAAAATGCTTGTATTTAGCGATGATATGGTATAAATAACACATAATTGTATAAAATAATTTTTAGATGAATCGAAATTATGAGAAAATGAAAATTTTCTGTCATCAAAATATTCAGTACTTAACCCAAATATATAATAAGATTCATTTCCTTCTGGATTCCTATTATGTGATAAAATATTATTTGATATGTAATTATGAGTGTTTTCAACGCTTAGAGTATATACATCATAATTTTCTAAAACATATTTTACAGATAACACAACCTCTTTTGTTAATACATTGTCGTCTAAACATACATAAATTTCACTGTTATTTGGTACAAGTTCTTTAACTCCTATTTCAGCGTCATTATCGCACCAAAACGAGTGTGATTCTGATACTTTTAATTTAGCCGATTTTGTAGTAACTTCATAAACCTTATTTACTGTTCTACTTTGAATTTTTAAAACAGTTGACTCTATTAAATTTTTACTATCAATCCAATCGTATGAAAGTATACGATCGCCTTCTTTTAAATTTTCAACCTCTATAAAATCAGATTCGTTTATTTTAATAAGCGTACCTTTAATAACAGACTCCCCCATGTATGTATTAAAACCGTTATAATATGTCGATGTACCTGTAGCCGTTCTTTCTTTACTAACAGACTTAATAGGTACCGTAGGGTTACTATAATCGAATAATTCAAGTTTAATCATTGCCGTTGCATTAGCAATCCCATATGCACGTACATATGCATCTTGTGGTAAATCATATGAAACTTGATATGAACCACTTTCAGGTACTGTTATATTATATGTTGCACCAACAGAAACGCCTGAACCTGCTGATATATTAAAACAATATGACTCGTTGGTTTCATTAAATGATCCGTTTGTTGTTAATCTTGTTAAATAGTCATTAACTTGTTTTGTGAATGCTTGTCCACCTGTTACAGGTAAAGAAGATTGACCATCTGCCGAAAATCTTAAGTTACCTAAGTCATCAAAAACTTTTATATAATTATCTTTTGAACTAAGTAAAATATTATTATCGTTAGATGTTAAAACATCTGTACTTATGTTCCATCCACCTATACTTCCAATTGTCGCATCAATAGAACCAACAATTTTAAGTTCTTCACCATTCCAAGATAATGAATTGCTTGATCCATTTGCACCTGATAAATAGAAGTTACCTTCATTTGACATATATGTTTTCCAATCGGTACCATTATAGAATCCTAAATGAGTATCGCCTAAATATAAGCCACTTGGACTAACACCTTTTGTAATTTTAGGTGGTTTATTTAGTTTCCCTGTAGAATCAGTCGCTATTCTATTAGCAACATCATTTGGTGATTCAGACCATACTGTAGCATCTGACCCTTCTTCTAATTTTACCCAATTTATTTTAAATAAACCGCTTGTTGCTCTTTGAGGTGCCGAATCTGAATTAAGTCCTTCATCATTATTATTAATATAACATGTTAGGATAAATTTATCATATCCAATAGGTATTGTAAAAGTGTTAGATGATGTAGTTTCAGATGATGAATTTATTACGCAACTTTGCCACCAGTTCCATTCACCGAATGCTGCATTTGTTGCATTCCAGATATAGTATTTTAAATGATAACCGTTGTTTCCTGCTGAGCTACCATTAAATGAAAGTGTGTATGTTTTACCACCTTCTAAAAATATATTATAATATTCGCTGCCTGGTATATTATATAATGTTGAGTTATTTGATATTAACTGTAAATTAGATCGAGAAAGCAGATTTTTGTTACCTGTAATATTATAAAGTTCGTCAACATAATCAGACTCCGATGGAACATATTTTGTTTCTCTATCACTATTTTCGATCTTAAGATTTTTAACATTAAAATAAATCCAAGGTATAGAAGATATATCTATGAAATTATATATAGAAGATGAATAATTTGTTACATTTACCGATAGCGTTACATGATAAGGGTTAGTTAAAGATGTGTTTGGTGGTATAGTTATAGTATTTTCACCTAGATCACACATATCAATTTTAAATGTGTTGTTTGCACCATTAGTATATAAATCAAATGAAATAGTATACCATCCATTTGATTTTATAACATTCATTAAACGAAGAGTTGTTAATCCTGTTTGTATACCCGTATAATTAAATCCTGATTTTGTTTTAGATACAGGTGAACCACCATCAAAACTATGTATGGTTGTATTTCCTTTATATAAATTTGGACTAATAATATTATTTGCAACTTTAGCAGTTTCAATTGTATTAGAAACTATATCAGCAGATGATGCAAATGGGCTCCATACGCCAGGCTTTGTGGTTTGGTCAGAAACCTGTTCCAGCATTGGACGACAAACGAACATATACGAATCATCGTACCCATCCGCTGTTCCAAACTTACGAATTACTATATTTGCACTTACAGCATCTTGATGCGCTGTTACAACGGCATAAATTCTTTTGTATCCATTGATATTTTGCCCTCCTGTAGCTTCGTTAGCAGAGCAATAGCATGTTGGTTGGTCAAATCCTGAATAGTTCAACCAATCGTCACTCGAGTTATAGAACTGAACATATATATCAACTCTAGTAGCTCTGTGGTTTCCAACATAGGCTGATACGATGTATTTTTTTCCACCTTGAATGCCTTTTATCGATTGAGATGTCAAATAGGCATAATGTGTCGGCTCATCTACATATCCTCCGTGCACCATAAAGGCTGTATTTAAGCCCTGATTATTGCGTAGATTCGTATTGCCATTTAGCGCCCAGTCGGAGTTATAATTAACTCCTTTTGCTGTTACATCCAGCGATGAATATGAATAGCCATAAATCCAATCCTCCAGCCCATTAGCAAACTCTGCTTGTGAGAATAGGTTTTTGCCTGTGCCGTATTCGAGGGAAGCGTTTATGGCGTTGGTTTGAGCTGTTCCGGCTTTTGCAGTTGCATCGTCGGCCACATCTTCGACCGATGGTGTCCAATCGGTAGCTTTGTTGCCTTTTTCAAGTTGATACCAATCAACATAAACGCTACCTGTGCGTGGATTGTCAGAATTGTAATAATATGACGATATATGCAATGTAACGTTTTCGGCAATGGTAAATGTGACCGATTTTGTCGTGTCATCGGATTCGGTTATTTCGATAATGCGCTCCCAACTCCAATCTCCTTTATATAAATATATGCGTAGCGATTTTCCTGTTATTGCATTTGCAGCATTTCCTCTTACAGATAAAGTATATGTATTTCCTGCTTCTACTTGAACTGTTCTGTACCCAAATCCGTAGCTATTTGATTCTTCGTTTATTTTTGAATTAGAAATTAAATTCCTGCCTCCGATTTTAACGTTGTCAACTTTCACTCCAGCTAACCTATCCAACTCGACTTGGATAGCTTTATTTGCATTTTCAAGAGCGGTAGAATAAGATGCAAATGATGTTTTATAAACAGTGTAAGCATTATCAACAGTCTCTTTTTCTTCCCCTGTTGTTTGTCCGTCAGCTGTAGCGGTATTGATAGCTGAAATGAGAGCATTTGCTGCTCCACCTAGAGTTTCTTTTGCGCTAAGAAGATTTGTTTTTGCCGTGCCTGTTAAATAGGTATTAGCATAAACGACATCATAAGAGCTTATTGCTTTATCATACTCTGTATTTACGGTATTAATGTATTTTTCAATAGCTTTCGCTTCAGCGGCATCTATTACACCATCTCTAAATGAATTGTCTACATACGTATTAAGATTTGCGACAGCATCGTTGGCTGTGTTGGCAGAAGATTGAGCATTAGTTCCTGCTAATTTAGCATCTGCAATAGATGCTTGTGTGTCTTCATCACTAAGTTTAAATGCGGACGACTTAGTTCCAATTTCTATTTGAACATTCTTAACGTACTGTGAACATTCTACTGGAGAGTTCATTCCATAGATATAAACGTCAACGTTTTTTGTGTCATCAAAATCTGTTTCTGTCGTAAATGTCAATTCACGCTTAACCCATTTATTCGTTTCAGTCGAAGTTGTTGGAGGTGTATTTTTTATTAAATCAAAAAAATTAACAGTACTAGAACCTACTTTAGAATGATATAAACCACATTGAAGTATGGCGGATTCGGTGTCGGCATACACTTCGAATGAAAGTGTTATGTTTTGATTTTTTTTGAAAAAATAATAAGCGGCCGATGGAGTTATATATGCAGACAGCGCCATCCACCTATGAGACATGCTAAATTGGGCATTGCGGTCATGCAGTGCATAAACAGGATAGCTGAATGTGATTTTATCTAAATGTGCATGATATCCGACTGTTGGATTTTCGACACCATAATTATAGCCATTACGCCAAAAATCGATGTCATTTGTTCCGTTAAGCGAATTATCCCAACCGATTGCTGCGTTAACTGAATTTTTACGAAAATCTGCATTAGGCAAATAATTTCTGCCACCAATCTGAATATCATCAACAAGTGTTTTAGAGTAAGTCTTAGCAGCATTAGCTACTGCGTTAAGCAAGTCTTGCCTTGCATCGTAATATTCTTTGAATTTAGCTCTGAAATCAGAACCAACAATAACGCTTGTTTCTGATAAACTTGCAAGCAACGCTGTTGTGTTTGGACTTATAACTGTTACATTCAAGTAGTTGTTTAAGTTCGTATAGGCTGTTCCGAAATTAGAATTCGACACTAAATAAATGGCTGCTTGAGCATCAATCTTAGTCTTTTCGGAAACAATAATGTCCCATTCCTTTTTAGCTATTTGCTTGTCAAGTGGTGTTAGCTTATTGTCGTCTGCAATATCGGCAAGTTTATTATTTGCACTTGTTGCGGATGTTTGTGCATTAGTTGCAGCAGTAGCCGCACTTGTTGCAGTTGCTTGTGCATTATTTGCAGCCGTATCATCGGTATATTTAGTTGCTAATGACCAATGATTTACATTAAAATTTGTATTCTTAGCTTTTGGTACTATACATTTTAACATTTCATTCGTCCATGAGCCAACTGTTGCATTTACCCATAGATCACCGGCTTCATATGATTGTTCATATGTTGGTTCAATAACAAACACTGTACGCTTACCATCAGCCGTATCTTGTGCTGCAGCTGCCGCTAATAATGCTTGTGCTGATTCTGCATCTTGTATACGAACCCATTTAAAGACATCGTTGTCTAGAATAAATCGCCATGACTTACCGGCATCTGGTGTTGTTGTTACATCAACAAACACTGTGACGTTTGTAAATGTATCGCCAATGTGGTTATTCTGTTCAGTTACAGGGTCGGCTGCAGCTAACCATGTAGACCAAGGTTCGTTTGTTGTTAATGGTGAGTATTCATAAAAATAACTATCAACTGCCCCATCTAATTGTGATTGTAACGCAGTAATATCAGAATTAATAACAGATGCATAATTAGCAATCTCATCAATAGCAGCTTGTTGTGCTGCTGCTATATTTGCTGTAATATCTTCTGGTGCAGCTGTCCAATCGGTTGACTTGTTACCAAATTCAATTTTTAAAGAGTGTATATTTACAGTTGTTAATTCAGTGCCACTTATTAAAAAATGATAATTGTGTGCAGTACTACCAACTTCTTTAATCTCTATTTTTTTCCAATTTGAATCTATGTTTATGGGCGTTGAAATTCCTAGACCATAAAGCGTGCGAGGTGAATTTACTCTTATATAGAAAGTCAATACAATATCTTTCCCATGTATTGTATTGCTAAAATACGATGAATTCATTGTTGGTAAATAAAATACATAATCGCCAATAGTCCTTTCAGATACATCGATGTTAAAATAATTTTTAGATGGTAATGTGTCGTCGGATGTAATATTAACGGTTCCATTAACACCATAAAGTAAAACACCTCCTAATTTATTGCTACCCACAATTAAATTTCTACCACCTATAACCAAATTGTTTACTGTAGTATCATCGGTATATTTGGTAGCTAACCCCCAATCAGACGCACTATAAGTGCCGTTTATTGATTTAGCAACAATACATTTTTTCAATTCACCAGAAGTTCCTTCTGCCCATAAATCCCCAATGTCGTAAGGTGGCGTTGGTGTTTCTACGAACACTCTGCGTTTTCCGTCAGCAGTATCTTTTGCTTCTGATGCAGTTTCAAGTGCCGATGTTATATCAGTATCCTGTATTTTATGCCAATGATATGAAGTAACGTCACCTATAGTTTCTGACATATAACGATAAGAATATCCTGTGTTTTTATCATAGAATAAATCTCCTACATGTGCTGCTTTTGATGTTGCTCCTGTTAAATCAGTCCAGCTTGCGGCAGGTTGATTTGCTGCATTAGTACTTCCTTTTTGTGGAAACGGTTCCCATTCATAAAAAAATGTACTTATTTGACCATCTATTTGATTTTGTATAGGTCCAATAATATTAGTTTCAAAATCTGCTAATGCCGCTGCCGCAGCAGAAGCACCAGCTGCACTACCTATCGTTGCAGCTTCATCCTTTGTTGCTGCATCACCGCCTGTTATGCATATACTACCTTTTATTTCTAAACCTGAACCGTTCCATTTTATGTAATTATTGTCATCACCTAACGAAAGCTTGGCTTTATTATCTGAATCATATCCCATCCAAATACCTGTTTTTCCATATCCAAAAGCATTGTCGCCTTGTCCTATTGCCAGCCATGGTCTTATACCATCTCCTAAACTTCCAACACCACCACCATATAGTATAATATTACCAGCTGTACCATCGCCATTCGTTCCTATGTTTAATGTGTTTTTTACATAAGACTCTTCTGAAATTATTACACCTGTCGCAATAGACGAGAATTGGGCACCAAATGCAACCCATGGACTTTCGGCACTATCAGGATCGGGTGCTGGCCAAGTTTGTTCACTTAATGATGTATCAGATGTCAACCAATATGAAATTTCCCATGTGCCTTGTGGGTTATAATAAATTGCATCTCTACGTTTACCTGTGTGATAGTATACAGTGTTTTCGTCCCAAGTACCTCTAAATACAACACCTGGACCAACTTTTGATTTTGATAATGTTTGTATTTTTTGTAACTTTACAAGAGTTCCTTTTGATGATTTTGCATAAATAACATACATTATTTTAGCAGAATCTTCTGTCATTAACGTTGGCGAAACTGTTGTGACATATTCATTTGATGGGTCTATTGTTATAAGAGTATCATCATCAGGTGATATTGAGTCATATGTTGCCTGATATAAAACCCAAGTATTATTATCAAGTATATCATTTATTTGTGATTCATCTACCCCAAGAGTGTATGTACCAAGGATAGAATCATGTGAGTAAGAAATATTTGGATTTTTGTACAATAGTAAACCTGTACCTTCAATAACAGATATAGAAGATCTTGCTGTTGCGTAAATAGATGATGTTACTTTACCATCAAAATCAGCAGAGAATGTAATATTATCATTTGAAAATAATAAAGATAAAGAAGATATACCATCAATACCATCATTGCCATCAATACCATCATTACCATCATTACCTTTAAATAAAGACCATTTATAGTCAGATGGATTTAATGATTCTATTGGCGATTTTTTATTATAAGCAAATCCAATATACTTTGTATTATCTTTAATATCATCTGTTAGATTATAACCATCAGGATTATCCGCATATTTTATCCATGTATACAACATAGAAGTTGCAGCTGCCTCAGATACAGCATCAGATAAAAAGTCGGTAAGATTTTTTGAACCTACATTAAGTCTACCGTTAATTGAAACATTGCCATTTACTTCAAGCGAACCGCCCAAAGCTTCAATTTGTCTAGTACTAATAATAGGAATGTTCATAAGATAATAACTTTTAATTTATATATCTTACGAACATTATGTTTAAATTTGAAATTATGTTTAACTATTTATGCATACCATGTGCATTGATATGATGATACGCCATCCCATTTACTTGCCGTTGAATAAGAACTAATTTTAATACCGTATGGTCCTATTAGTTTTTGTTTTTGATCATTCTTGTTAATAAAATTATCTTTAACAGGAATTACCTCTGCTGACATGAATCCCTCGGTTCCTTCAATAATTTTAGTTCCAATTTCAGTGATTATAACAGCCTTTAATTTCTTTTCAATTACTTGGTAAGCCGATACGTTTGTTTGGTCATACCCCCATGATGATACAAAAATATCACCTATTTTAACATTGGCCATTATTTTAGATTTTTTTTCATCTTCTATACGTTTACGTTCAATTTTATGATTATTTATTTCATCTAAATCCATAAGATATTCATAATGTCTTTTAGCTCTTGGCATTGAATCAGCATAAACATTATATGCAACACGTTTATGATTTTTTGTAATGAAAATGTAATAAACAATATTAGAAGTATACTTATCTATTACATCCCATTCATAAAATATAAAATCATCTCTACCAATTTTAACAGAATCCTTAACATAATTTATTGCAGTTCTGTTTTGTGCATTGAAACTACGTTGCAACAATTGTAAAATATAAGTTTCGTCTATGATACTTGTTGATTTAATTCTTCTCATATAATGTTTTAATTATTGAATACAAATATACAAAAAAAATCTTAACTACAAAAATATAGTTAAGATTTTTTAAGTTAAATAATGTTAAAACAGGGAATAATGGGAATATTCGACCACACTACTTTGTTATAACATTAAATGTTGGTTTAATAATATTTTTCATATTCATATATGAATTCATCTTCAAGCGACTTCTTTCGTTGCATCATATCATGCAACGCATCTTCTTTAATGTTTTTCAATAATTCTTCTTGATTTAGTATCTTACTTAGCATAAGGTACTCTAAAATTTTTTCATTTATCATAATTTATTTTAATCTTTAGATCTTTTTTCTACAAATTCAATTGCGTCGTTTGGGTTAAATGTAACATATATTTGACCGTCTATAAATGAATTAAATAATTCTTTAAGTTTATCTAAAGACCCAAAGCGAGCAACGATGTTATCTACAAAATTTGCATCATCAAATTTATAGTATAACAAAACATCTTTAACTTTAATATTGTTAACTAAAACTTCATCCCAGTAATAGTAACTACTGCCACTTTCAACATTAAATGCCATTAAAAATGTTCTTTTATTATTTAACACATATTCCTCAGCACGTTTAATATAATAGTATAGATATTCACTAATCTTTACAGAATTTTCTTTAATCCATGCAACATTGTTACGTTGACTCGCATCAATTAATAATTCTTGCCATTCTCGTGGAAATTTATCATTAATTTCTTTTACAAAATCAAACCATTTAGTCTCAAAAAATTCTGCATCTTTAAGATCATGTATATCAACCCATCTTCTACCTTGCTCATCAGGTCTTGACATTATATCATAATCAGATTTAATTAAAAGATCTGACTCGAATTGAAATAATATGCCACCCTCCGATTGTACACCATGCATGTCGCCTAAATATCTTTTTTCCATTTTTGTGAATGTTGATAAAGATTTTTTCTTACCTATAAGAGACTTGATGTTTAAGATATTATTAATCGATGTTGTATGAAAAGATGTTATTTTTGTACCATTATTTAATAGTTTTCCTATCTTAGTAGTAATAGGTACACGAAACTTAAGAGCATGTTCATATGACTTTTTTGACCATGCTAATTTCCAAAGATTATTTTCTTTTTCATTTATAAATTCTTTATATGATTGAAACATATTTTGTTTTTAATTTATATATCTTTAAAAAATGCGGATTGCTAACAATTCCTATACGATTAATTTAGAATATGAAACAGACGAGTGTTTAAATTAATCATACGTTAAATCATTAACAATCCGCGGTTTAACATGCTTGTCATAGTTTAATTTTAAGAAGCTTGCTGACCTCGTCTTAGTATATATAGAGTTTAAATTTTCACCATATTAAGTATTTCTTGATTCATTGCTGCTTCAAATAATTCTTCGGCATTTTTTGGTTCATGTTTACTTTTTAACTTTCCTCCTATTAAAAATGCAATTATAGAAGGATCATATCCACTAAAGTAAAATACGTTTTTTGTTTTTGCATCATCAGTTTCAAATTTATCACCTGCATCATATCTTTGTAAATTCCATAAAACAATTTTGAAATTTGAAATATATTCTTCTGAAAAACCAACATCTCTTAAAAGAGGATATACTTGTGTTATTGTAATTTCATCTAATGAATTATTATCAAATTCCATATCTGATATACAAATAATTCCTGTTGGAAATTCTGACTCATGGTGCCCATCTTCTTTCATGTTGGCTAATAATTCAATTGCAGACATAAAATTCGTGCTACCATAAAAACGAGTCTTATCATTAACCCATTGTTCGTAAGGTGTATCACCTACCCAACTATGTAATAGCGCATCAGAATTAAATTCAATCCAAGTTTTTGCAAATATTCCTTTATTTAATAAATGAGAAAAGAATAAACCAATTGCTTTAGAAACATCGTAACATGATTGTTTTGTTCCTGTTGCTTCATTACACATTGAATTACTAGTGTCTCTTACTACAATATAAGAAGTGTTTTCATTTAATCCATCTTTAGCTGTATTAACCAATGAATTGAATTGTTTGTTAATAATATTCTTTTGATATTCTTTACTAACATTAGCAACATTTTTAAAAACTTCATTTGGGTAACCTGTGAATTTAGCATCTTCTTGCGAATTTATCCATTCAGTAAATTTTTCCTCCAACCCATTATTTTCTAAAAATTTTGAGTCAGTTAATAATTTAAGAGCTCTGCCTGCAATAGATCCAAAATCAATATCCGAAAATCTGCCTTGACTAATTTGTCTTTGCCATACATGTGCAGTTCCGCTTGATTTAAATTTTCTATAATAACTAAATAATGTACTAGAATTTAATCCCATATCATCTAAAAAGTTTTTAGCAAACCATTTACCGACAACATTATTAGCTTGCGCTTCCACAGTACTCCTAGATTTTTCGTTTCTGATTGTTGGTAAATATTTTTTTACCAATTCACGAGTAGAATCATTAATAAGACCATCTAAAATAAATTGTCCAAATGAGTCCCAGTCGAGATTTTTTTCTATTTCAGTTGAATCTTGATACATTAAGTCATATTTCAACATAGTAAAAACATCATCCCATGATCCAACAGAAACAAATAATGGTAAATTTTGCCAAAATACGTCAGGGTGATTTATTTGTAACCACATCATTCGCATAATTGCTTCATGTCTTAATCCTGTTCCTCTTTGAACATTCTTTGTTTTAGAATCAGCTATCGCAGTTTTTCTTGTTATTGTTCGTAAGTAAATTATAAACTTTACGCAATTTAATGGGTGTTGACTCCATAAAATTTCACAATCATTTGCTATCTCAGCAAAAGAACGTTGTGCCAAATAACCACCACATTTCGAAAATTGGTCTACAAAATCATTTCCTGTTGAAATGAATTTCTTAGCACCATTTTCAGACAATGTAGTATTGCTCTTTATTGTTTTTTGAGCCAGATGTCTATGTGTACCATTATATAATTTTTCTAATTTGCTGTGTAACATCTTGGAGTTATTTGTAAGAGTTATTTATAATTATTATACAAGTTTATTTAAAAATAGTTTATGAAAAATATGTTAAATTTTTAGTTAAATTGCAAGTTCTAAAGGATGTGATAATTTTAGTATTCCTTCAACGCCTTCTACAATAAAATCATCTATAGTGTAATCGTAGAAATTTTTATTTTCTTTCAATATTAATTTTGGTTGAACTTCTAAAGGTGTTCTAGTTAATATCTCTGATACGCCCATAAAATGTCTATCATATATATGAAGATTTTGCATAAAATGACAGAATTTACCTACTTTATAACCAAGATGTCCAGCAATCATCATTTGTAGAGCAACATATTGTATTTTATTTATATGAGATGCCATTAAATAATCTTGACTCCTTTGTACCAAAGTCAAGTCTAGAAAGTATTCATCATTGACATAACGAACAGACCATTCTGTTAGATGTGCACAAGGATCTAATCCTTTAGTTTCTCTCATATCCGCGTACTGATACAATTCAATCATATGTCTTCTACCAAATGGATTATTCCTTAAATCATTTAGTAAATTGTCAATTAAGTTATATCGTTTAACTGTTGCGCCATATCTTTGACCTATAGTATCATTACCAATATTCCATTCGTCCCACCAATTGATACCTAACTTGTGTGCATCATCCAAAGAATTAGACTGTTGTTGATATATCCAAAGTATCTCTTTGATACCTGTTTTTATTGCAGTGTTTCTTATTGTAGGTATAGGAAATTCACCTTTAGAAATATCATATGTTTCACACACTTGCGTTATAAATTTAGTATGTGCAGGAGTGCCGTCTTTGTATTTAGGTCTTGGATTCACATCCCAACAACCTTCTGATAAAACATGATTGAGATTCTCTATGTAATATTTATCAGCTTTGTTCATAGTTCGTTTATAAAAGCTAAAATGCTTTCGGTATTAGTTAACATTGTTTCTTCTATTTGTTTGTAGTTAAATGGTCTATTTAAATTATCAAAAATTGTAATATTTCCTGCCATGAATTCTAACATTGCACCTAATGTCAGACAGCATAAAATTTTATCGGTTGATTCATCAATCAATTCAAATAATTTATAACGAGACAATTTATTTATTGACATCTCAATGCCATAAGAATTAAGTAATATTATTTTAGTTTTTTTCATAATTCTGTGTTATTGATCTTAATACACATATAACATCTAAAGCATCTTCATATGCATTATGAGATACATCTTCATGTAATCCTACTCGTTGTTTGCATTCACTTAAAGAAGGTAATTGTGTATCAGTTTTCCAATTTACACATAATGTAGTAGGGTCAATAATACGTGACCTAACTTTAAATACTTGTTTCCAATGAGGTAATTTTTCTAAGAATATTTTATCAAATGTTCCGAAATTTTTACCTGCTGCATTAAGATACATTTTACTCATGTTACCACTAAGAACAGGTGTAACATCTTGTTTTAAATTTGCATACAAATTGTTTTTGTCATCATATTCAACGCCGTTAAGTAAGAAGAATTTGAAAAGCTCTTTGACAACATTCTTTTCTTCTACAAATTTCATACCTGTCACATGACTAATAAATGCTCTATCTTCATCATCCGAAGTTTGATATTGATTAATAGTTTTAATTAAGTCACGATTCATATCTATTGCAAAAACAGAACCACTTATATTTTCTCTAAGTAAACCTAAATGAATATATGGAATATCATTTATTGGTTTAATGTTTTCTGTATCTTCAATGACTGCGGCAATTGAAAGTATCTGGCAATTTGCATCATCTAAACCTGAAGTTTCGATATCTATAGAAATATATTTCATATGTTTAATCTTTTAATGAACTTATTAATTTTTCATAACAACTTTTTATAACTTTTGCATCATGAAGTGCATTGTGCTTATCTTCACCTGATTTATAATCGGCATATTCTTCTCTTGAAATGTCAGGATCTACCCCAGCTACTTTAAATAAAGTACATATATCAAATGGAATGTAATACACATTTTTAGGTATTTCCATTGCACTTCCCCAAATCTGATTAAATAATACCCAATCATATGCCAAACAATCTGACCAAATTTCAACTTCATCGAATTGCTTTAGCCAATTTGTTAAATGAGTCTTAAGTCCTTTCATGTTTGTTAAAATTTCAGTTTTTGTAAAACTGCCATCATCTAACTTATTCTCCTTAATTAATAGATCTTTATTTTTAAGATGCAATTTTGAAATGACATTATCATTAATCCAATCATCGACATAATTGCCATCATAATCATATAGTTCTGCGTAAAAAGTTTTACCACACTCTGAAATTATTCCTATTGATATTAAAGAAGTTTTTTGATGTAGTCCAGTAAATTCGGTGTCAAAATATAATTTTTTCATTTTGTATAAGAGAATAAAGTTTTAATGTTTTTTGCAAAATACTGACCACATGAAGGTGCTTCTAAAAAAGATACACAAGTTTCATACGGAACGGCAGGATAAGTGTAAGATACTAAAGAATTTTTAAATTTGATAGTAAGATCTCCGACAATATGTTCATCAAGTGTTGACGTCTGCTGCCATTTAACATGTTCAATTAGACTTGAATCTGTTATCGTTTTTTCTACGAAAGGTGAATTTGTCATTTTATTTATGTTTAATTATTATACACACAGTAGACACATTAGTTTATGTGTCTACTACAGTATTTTATTATGCTTATATTAAATACTTAGGAAATTTTCAACGGTAATTTCATTTTTAGTTGATTCGTTAAAAAGTTGTTCTGATGTGCCATAAGTTATTGCTTTGTAACTTTTAACCTTTCCCACGAATAAAAAATTGGCATCAGTATTTTTATGTTCGGTGTTTGATGTTCTGCCTATCCAAGCATATCCTAACGAAAAAGCTTTGTCTTGAACTTTTTTAGATTATTCTGCAGAAGAAACTTTAATTTTAAAATTGATTTTTTTCATATGATTAGTAAGCTTCGGTATCTAAACACAATTCTTCGGAGAAACTAAATTTAGTAGGCATATGAAATATTATTTCTACAAAATAAGCAGACTATATATCATTATATATGCCAGGTATTATCATAGATTTCTGTTTAAGACTTCGTGTTTCATATCTCATAGTTTAGTCATTATTAATTATGTAATCTCGTAAAAAATTAGGTGTCTTTGTAAATTGTGGTGCGCCTTGTACAAACCAACCATCTTCTCCCTTCATTACAATGCGTCCTCTTTTAACACCTGCATCATAATCATTCCAATTTTGTCCCTTTTGGTGTATCATTTCTTGCATTTGTGACGTATTGATATTTTCCAATTCTCTGTGAGAATATAATGAACGGGTAACAGACGAAATAGAATTACGAACGGCGTCTTGTTGTCGCCAAATAAAATAATTTATAACTTCTGTTTTTGCTGGTATAGTGAAAGCACGAGAATCAAAGTTTGCTCCTTTGGAAGATTCTACTAAATTTCTAACAGATTCAATTGCTTTAAACGTGTTTAATTTTTCATTAATTGCTCTACACAATCGTATTTTATTAAAGTGTTCTGTTGCAATGGATGCGGAAATTGAACACACTTTTTCAACTTCGTATCCAAACCAAGCATCTGTTGTTAAAGTATCAAAATCCGTAACAAGAATTGAGATTTCGTCACTTTGTACATAGGCCAATTTTGTACCTTGTATAGACTTACATAAATGCATGGCAGTAGAATTCATATCAGACACAAATCCATCATCAAATGGTTTTTCTAATTTGCATGTGTAATTACTGAATGATCTGCCATCAATTCTAATAATAACATAAGATCTACGAGGCAAGTATGATCTTGTTCGTGTCTCGTAGTTGGATTTCATCCTATTTCCTAATTCATCGTATTTCATTTTCATTTTAATTAATTTAATCGTTGTAATGTCTTATTTTAAGAAGTAAATCATACACAAATTGTTTATCACATTTTTCTGGTAAATTTGATTTTTTATATAAATCAGATAAATCCAAAATATCTTTTTCTACTTGTTCTAAAATATCAGTTAAGTTTACTTCACCTCGTTTTATTGACAAAAGATATTCTGCATTAGGTCTATGTACTTTGATTGTACCTTCTGTTGCTATTTCAACAGCAACATCTATTAAACGTCTACAATGTAATAGATTTTTGCCATCAACCATTTGTCCGTGATTTTTGTTGTCAACAAATCTTTCAATGTTTCTTTTTTCAAGCCATTCCGAGTACTCTTTAAATTCTTTACAATGTTTTGAATATGCTTCAACGTTATAGTAAATAACAAGTAAAGGTTCATGCCCTTTGGGAATATTTGATAAACGTATCTCGTTTGATTTGTCTCCTATAATACCGCGGTAACCTAAGTTAAAATAATCATAGTAAAGTGCATATTGATCTTTCATGTGGTCGAGACGAGCTAAGCCGCATTTCTTTGCATCTAAATTATGTTGGTTAAGATATTCAGTTAATAAATGAGACTTTCCATTTTCAGAATAATAAACGTAGTCAAGAGGAGTCTTTTGTACTATTCGGCTATTCTCCCAATTCATTTTCTTATCAGTTCCTGATGCTTTTGCAATCTGTGAATACCCATATTTTCCAAACGATTGTTCACATCTAATAGTTAGGAATTTTTCGCGATTATCTCGAATAAGTTTAAACTCAGGCGACATAACAGTAACAAATTCATCAGGTGTATATAACATCTCAAGAGCTGTTGGATTTGCATTTTCTAACAGTTCTAAAAATCGACGAACCTCAAAATAAGCTTCATCTTTTGTTACATTAATCTGAGGTTCATATCCCCAAGTTGTTAGCTCATCAGTCGTCTGTATATAAACTCCTTTTTTATCAATATCAGATTTAGCTGTTGCTGTCCCATACACCGTTGAACCTACAATAGTTTCGAAAATTAATCTATGTTTCATTTTTATTTGTTTTTAAAATTCTACTATAAGAAGACGACTTGGTATCATTTCTCCATTTATTGTTTGATGTACCCACATGTGATTTGTACCAAATCCTACTTTAAAATTTTTAAATGTGCCTTTCATTGCTGTCACACATTGGCTTCTTTGGTCATATGTTTCATTCATGAAAGAAAGTTTTTTTGCATTATACAAGTTATTAAGTATTAAATTAAACTCAGAAAGAGTTTCGTCATATACACTGGATAAAACGTTCTCGGAAAATTCAATAAAATGTTCTACTTTAATTATCATTTGCGTTGTTTTTGTTATACAAATATACTAAAAAAATCTTAAATATAAAAATTATATAAGAAATTTTTAGTTAAATTAGGTTAATTTTTTCACTTAAAATATTAAAAGTTCAGGTATTTTATCTCCTTGTGTACACCCAGGAACAGGTAACAAATTATCTCCACGAACATCACAATTAGGTAATTTTGAGATAGCGTTATAATAGGTTTTAAAATATTCCTTAGATATTTTTTGTACTTCAACAAGCAAATGAAATCCCCCATATGTTTTAACAAAAGTTATAGCTTCTTTATTTATAATGCCGTTTAACATTGGCTTTATTTCATCAATACTAATATGATCAAAATCAAAGTCCATATAAACTGTACGAGAAGAAGAAACTTGTAATGCAGATAATGCTTCAGCTTGAATATTATAACCATTATAATCATTAAGTACTAAATCAAGTAAAGTTTTAACAAGTTTTTTAGCAGCTTTTGTTTGTGAACGCGGATTTGGCGTAATGTAAAGACATATAGTATTTTCAGGAATTGTATGTCCTTTGTATTGATATGAACCTAATTCACATTCCATTTGTTTAACTTTATCAAACATCATCTCCTTATTTGATGTAACTCTTTTAAGTTGAATCTTGTCTTTTGGTAAATTCTTATTATATTTATTCCTCGCTAAAAGAGATAGGTAATAAGTTTCATCTGATTTTAATTCAGGTAACCAATTGATAAATTCACGGAACTTTTGTTCATCTTTTATAATTTGGTAATTAATTTGGTTGTTCATTTTATGAATGGTATTTGTATTTTATGATTATGATGGTTCTTCACCTGCATCTTCTATTGATATTAAAAAAATTGGTACTGATTTAGCACTATTATCATTAAAATATCTGCGTTTTGATTTATCACATACAAATGCTTTTGTTTTGTATGCGGATATTACCGATAAAAATTCACCATAATGACCACTATTACCAACAAGCATATCATCGGGTAAATCTGAAATCAATTCTTTAAGTTCTTTAATGTTCATATTTAATTATATATTATATTTTAACTGATATACAAATATACAAAAAAAAAATCTTAAATACAAAAATTATTTAAGATTTTTTTAGTTAAATTAAGTTAAAATTTAATTTATCCTAATAATTTAAATTCGTTTGACAGTTCATTAAGTTCATTTGTTAGATCCGTTATTTTTTTATTTAATAAAGCCTTTTTCTTTCGGTTTTCTATATCCAATTTTGATAATTTAGCTTCCTCCGCGGCTTCTTTCAATTCTTCTATAAAAACCTTTGCAGGTTTAATTATTGCGGTTTCAATTGGAAATATATGAATTTCTAAATATGATAATTCACCTTCGCCTCTATATCGTTTAATTTCATCCAATTTAACATCAATCCAATGTGTAGAATTCCATGTAGATTTACTTCTGTTTCCACTTTCATATCTATTTGTTCTGGTATTGAAAATTTTGTAATTTGCTTTAGGTGCCCTTTTAATATTTGTATTTTTCATGTTTTTTAATTTTTGTTTATAAATATTCTAACCAAATCTGATACTTTTTTCCCATCGGCAAATGGTAATTTTTCTTTAACATATTTAATTATGCTACCCATGTTTTTCATAACATATTCAATACCACACTCCTTAATAACTTTTAAAATATCTTCGTCAGATACTTCAGCAGGTAAAAATTTTTGCAAAATTCCAGACTCGGCTAATTCAATTTCAGCCAATTCAAATCTTCCACATTCTTTAAATTTTTCAGCTGCATCATTTCTGGCGATAACCATTTTTCGTATCAGCAAAATTTCTACTTCTTCTGTTAAAGGAATAGCATTTTTAGCTGTTTTATGTTCCATGAATTTTGTTTTAATTGCACGGTAAGTGTTTAATTCTGTTTTGTTACCTTCTTTCATTGCACTCATAATAAGAGTGTCTAAATAATCTTTGATCATAATATACCTTGTTCTTTTAATAAAGTTTCTATTTTTGCCCAATCAACAAACGGTCTTGCTGACAAGTACTTGTTAAATGATAACGGGCAGCCTAATCCAGTGTCATCTATAATAAGCTGACCATATGCTTTAGGTGATGATGTCCAAGTATGTTGATTTGGATCTGCTTGTATTCCAAATAATGGAATATCATTTGCTTCAAACCACTCAACTGCTTGTGTTAAATATTGGTCTGTTTTTAAATGTATATCATACTCTTTTATTTTGTCAACTGCTAAATCAACATCTATTTTATCGGACCTCATTGTAAATAGTATAAGTTTGTGTCCTTTATCAACTAATTGTTTTAGTACTTTTTGTGCACCTATATCTTTTCCTATAAAAGGAAATTCATGTGTTACACAAGTACCATCAAAATCTATTAAAATTGTCATAATGTGAAAATATAATTTTGTTTTACATTGTTTGCTTGTAATCCAATATCAAATATTATCGTTGTTTTGTGTATGTCTCCTGATATATTTTCCGCTAAAACATCTACTTTATACAAAGTTTTATTAGAAAATTTATCTTCTATTTTATATCTTTCTAATATTTCTTTAACTCTTAACATAAGATTCATTTTTAATTGAATACAAATATAATAAAAAATCCTATATTACAAAATGTTCTATAGGAAATTCATATTAATTTTTGTTAAATTTCACTACTTATTTTTATCATAAATAAGAAATCCATCATCGTCAATGTTAAGATTTTTATTTTTTTCTTCAGATATAACTCCTATTTCTTGCAATGCTAAACTAGTTTCTTCTGATAACCATCCCCAAGCTATGTAAGGATATATTACAATGGGTTTTATGCCATTCATAATAACTGCATTAGCAACTTGTTGCGCAATTTGTATAAATTCATAATAAGATAATTTGTAATTTGTGTCTAATTGAATTTGCGTTACTAATTCATTTTTACTTAGTCTTTCTTTTGCAATTCGCAAACCAATTTTCTTTTCAAATTTATCAACAGCTGAACATCTTGACACTGCAATTAAAAGCTTATTATCAACAATATTTCCCACAACAGTTACTCTAGGTAGTTCTTTTACATCCTGTGAGTAAAAAATAAACGGCTCTTTTTTCATAATTTTTAAATATTAAATGTGAATATATCAAAGTATTTTCTATAACTTTCGTTTAACAAAGAAACATTAACATAAGTTACGTCCCCATGTACTTGTGGGTAATGTTGGCCTGTGTGAATATGACCACAAATAACCCACTTAGGTCTTATTATTTCTATTCTTTTTTGTAGCTCAAAATTTCCCAAATGTCCCTTATGCATACCACCGTGCATTATCTTATCAACATCAGTTACGCCAAAAGGCGGGTCATGTGAAATTAAAATGTCTAAATTTTCTGGTATTTTTGCAAAATGTTTTTCTAAAGATTCATCATTTCTCATAAAAGGCCAATTACCGAATAAGTGACAATATGGTGTTCCAAATATTTTAATCAAACGAGGTACTTCTATTGTAGTATCCCATATTTCAAAATACTCATTTATCAAAATCTTTAATTTGTTATTACATTTAGACTCCAGATCTTTTATCTTTTGTCGTCCTTTGTTCTTTTCAAACCAAAAGTCATGATTACCCGGTGTTAGTATAACTAGTTCCGTTGATATTGTGTTAATCCATTCACAAAATTCGCCAAACAGCCATTCTTCCATAAGAACATTATTTCCCTGTATCTTAAGAGGAGATATATCTCCAGCTAAAATAAATAAATCATATTGTTCAGTTACATTAGGTAAAATACCATGTAAATCTGATGTTGCTCCTACTTTCATTGTATTTCGGTAATTCCAATACAAGATCCTTGCCCGTTCATTAAATAAAAACAATAGTCATGTATTATGTATGCATCAACAGTAAAAGTATTACAGTATAATTCATATTGTTCTTTTGTTACTTGTTCACCATATTTTGACGCATATTCAAATAAGAAAAAATATAATTTTTCTTCCGGCATGTGACCTCTTGCATAAGAGGACTCTATGTATTCGCTGCTATCATATTTTTCTATAACCTTTTGTACATAAAATGCAAAATCATCTTTTGATTTTATCCTATTATGAAATCTACAAAGTTGAGAGTCTAGTACAGCTTTTTCTTTTTTTAATTTATCAAAAAATGCTTTAGTTGATGCAATACCTTTTTCTGAGTTAAGATAATTTTTTAAATTTTCTAACATGTCGCTCATATAGTTTTCATTTTGTGTTATTTAACATAATATGTAATGCAATATTTATTGCATCTTCTAAAGCTTGGTTGTTACTTTGATTCGTTTGTGTTGTATAAAGTTCTTCTGACACAATATTTATTTTTGAATAAACATTAGGTTTCACTTCTTTTATTATATAAACTTCAGGTTTAATGAAAAATAACATTTCGGCATCTTCTGTTGATTCGGCATTTTTATCAAATTCTAAAAAGGCCAAAGTAGTAGAAACAAAAAATCCTTTATCTTTAAGCCATCTCAACACATGCGTTTGCGTAGGTCTTGTGACAACATCTTTCATACTGTTACAATATCCTACCAAATCAAAGGTAATGAATCTGTCATTACCTTTGTTGCAGTTATCACATATATCATTAAATCCTAAGATTTTAAGTTTATGCGCAGTTTCAATATTAACCAACGGTTCTATGATCATTATGCAAGTTTAAATTTTGATAAGAAATAACGAGTTTCTAAAATACGCTCGGCTTCTGCGAGATTTCTAGAAATCTCTACTAACATTTCAGTTTTCACTTCAGCAGATTCATTTTCATCGAACGGATATTTTTCTTTATTCCAAACGCGTTCGTCTACTAAAAAATTTATTGATGTTATTTGATCGCCTAAATCAGGTTCTCTGAATATAGAATATTTTATACCCAATGAGTCAAGCTCAATCATAAGCTTATTTAATGTTCCTAATCTTAAAGGATTATCATTAGTTGTTCCGCCATTAAGCACAATAAATGTCTTGTCTAGTTGAGCCCATTTTTTATAACGAAATGACTCGCTATAAGTTAATGAATATTCAACAACACCATGACCAAATTGAATTCCACTTTGTATACCACTTAATTGATATGGTACAAAGCCATACATGCGATATTCTAAACTTTCTGAATTGTTATCATTTGCATACTGCTGTGATATTGCTTCTTCAGATGTTGCAATATTTCCAATTACATTAGCTTTAATATCAGATGTAACATTTTCGACATTTTTAGCTGAATCTTCTAAGACTCTCTTTTCAGCGTCTCTCTTATTTAAAAGATTTTCTATTATACTAACAACTTCGCTATGTTCAATATTACCCTTTAGCATTTCCTTTATGATATATCCAAATGATTCTCTTAAAACTTTATTGGTTTTAGATTCTGTTTCAGATTCGGTTTCAGATAATTCATTAATAGATTGTTCGTTTAATGAATTAAATAAAATTTGAGTTTCTTTATTTTCATCTTCAGTTACTTTTCTTATTTGAGTTTCTTTATTTTCATCTTCCGTTACTTGTCTTTTATTTAATTCATCAATTTGTTTGCTATATGAACTATTTAAATCATGTAGCCAGCTAACAAAATCATCAAATGATACAGTTAATGGATTTTTTTTATTATATGCATCCAAATATGCAAAAATTTTGTGACAATATTCAATTTCTAATTTATGTACATTTACATCAAATCTTTTTTCAGTAATCTTGTGCCAATCCGGAGATACATCTAATGTATCTGTACCTAACCACCTATCAGAATGCATAGGTGTCTCATTAATGTTAACATAGAAAAACCATTGAAAGCAATTTGTTTTGTCGTTATAGTAAATTAAAATGTTACTTACTTCGTTTGTCATTTTTTTGTATTTTTAATTTTTAATGTTATTTTAAGATTCAATATCTTCTTCTCCGCTATCAAGCATTGCTGTTTCCCATTCATAAAAACGAGCGGATTTACATTTATATGCATCAAACGAGTTTCCTTCAATTCGAATTACGACACCTTCTTCAGGTACTTTGTTTACACATACCGCGCAATCTTTCTCGTTATAATCTGCTTTAAGTTTTGCCAATAAACCATTTCGCCATACATCAATATCTCCACCATCGTAAGCAAAATAATTACGTGCATATCCTGCATATTCTTCTTTAACAGGATTAATACCTAATGCGGTACAATAGTCTTGTACTTGTTTCCCTGAAAATTCAAAAACATCGCCGTTGTCATTTGTATAAGTAATACGATATATTTCGGTCTTAAATTCATTTTCTTTACAACCGTAATCATATCCCTTTTGGATCATTCCTCCTTCAGGAGTATAACCAACAATTTCAAAATAGAATGTCATACCGTCTTTTAAATACGGTTTAAGAGTTTCCGATGCAATACCCCAGATATTTTCCTTATAATAATGATTTGCTCCTGAGTTAAGTTCATTATTCTTAATTACTCTACGTGAAGCAAAAATGTAATCGTACATTTTGTCATCAATCTTTAATCCCAATTTCTTAGTAATTTTCTCAACTACGTTAAGAGGTCGTTTACAAAGAAGCTTACCTACAATAGCACTTGTACCGTGGACTTTGCGCGATACGTGGATAAGAGTATCAGGATCTATACGATGCAAGTTACGATACAACATTGAAGTATCTTGGTGAAATTTAAATTGTCCATCAACCAATTTTTCTTCTTTTGGTTTTCGTGCCTTTTTACCTCCACCTAACATAGAGGAACCTTTAACAGATTGTTTTTTGATAACATATTTACGACAAATTTCAGTGTCACCGATCATATCGAATTCATCGCCAACCTTCAAAGAAGCTATTTCTTTTTCAGATAAGAATTCAGAAAGAGATGATAATGGCATAAATAAACCTTGTGACTCATGTACTTTTGCAAACTTAATACAACGTATACGGCCATTTTCTTCAAAATATCCCGTCTCATCAGTATTCTTATTAAAAGCAGCTTTACGATACAGGTTATTTGCTTTAAGATAAGCTGGTGATAATGCGGTTTCAACTGGGAAGTATACACCTATCATACCTACTTGGTATTCTTTGCTAACAATTATCTTATTACCAAAAATAATACCATGTTGTACACGGTCCATTTTAGGTAATTCTACCAAGTTGTCAATTTTTGAAATAATTGCGCAATAATTTTTGTTTTTTGGTTCTTTGAATTTCATATATTTTTTATTTTTCAAATACAAATATAATAAAAATTTCTTAAATATAAAAATATTTATAGAAAATTTATGTTAAATAATGTTAATTTTTAGTATTATTTAATTCACTGTAAAGTTGACAGACTAAATCCAAATCTTCTATTTCGTCTCCGAATGTATTTGCATGTTGTCCTGAAATTTCAGCAAAAACAAAGTCATCCTCTACTAAAGTTAATGAAATACCTGTGTTATTTTTGTCATCGGATGTTGTATATAAAATATCTTCTACTACAACCAAACCAATTTCCGTGTTTAATGTTTTTTTCATTTTTATTAATTTATGTTTAATTATTATACATTATATTATTCTAAAAGTTTATGTTGATTAACGTTTGACGTTATAATATGCACTTTTTACGGAATATCCTGCATTAAGAAGATCATAAAACTTATTAATCTTAGTACGATTGATATTTAAATCCCATAAAATAACTTGAACAGTTTTCCAAAAACCGAACCCTTTAGGAAAGTCAATGTCTTTTAATAATTTATATTTTTGTTCTGTTGTTAGCATATTAGTTTATTTCAATTATGTGCGATATTGCATATGTTAAATTGTGAATTGTTTTTGGAGAATAACCTGTATGTTTAATATCGTTACAATGTGCTATAGCATATTCAACTGCGTCTTTTTCCTTAGGAAACGTAAAACTTATTAAAAATTTGTCATTAAGATAAACATCAAGACGTGTTTTGAATTTACCTAAATGTTTTCTTTCGTCTGAAATTTTTAATATTTTAAATTTTTTATCTAACAAAACAGTAAACCAATTACTGTTTAAATGTTTACATTGAACTGTTATAATATAAGTTTTTGGACATATTGAATATGACATAATAAAATCACCTTGTATACTAAATTTTTTATGCAAGATTTCATTAAGTTTATTTTCGTCTGATTTACTTAACTTTTTGTCAACAAATGTAGGTTCAATCTGGTTCATGTATAATGCTTATTTTGTAAATTATGCAGGTTTATTTGCAATTAGATTTATGAATTTTTTAGTGAACTTGGTATTACGTTTCCAAAACATTAAGTCATTTTCAATGTCCCACCAAAAATCGGTCTTCTGTCTAAAATAATTATCAGGATTAATGTAAGTATTAAAATCAGAGTACTCTTTCAAATACCATTTATTATCAGCGAGACATTCCAAATATTCTTTTAGATATTTTCGTTGTTCATCTGTACAAAAAACTGTTATGAATTTCCCACCAATTGTTTCAATTGATATACGATAGTCTTTAAAGTTTCTTCTTATAGACTCAAGAGATTTAGGTAAAGCACCCCATTCAAATTCAGAGCTTCCCATATAATCAAACTCTAATATTGAGTCTATACCTTTTTTATAATCACGATCCCGGAAAAACCTCTTTGTATTAATGTAGTTTGCATATCTTTATTTTATGAATTTTTTGTTTATTGTGTTTTTTGTAACAACAGCTTCTTCTTTTGTTTTGTAATAATTACCTGTTTGTTTTTTCCATTTTAACCCATCATGATTTATTCCTTTTCTGTTTTCATAATCTGGTGTAACAATGCCATTTGAATTTATAAACCAAAACATTTTTGCAGGTTTTAATTCTGTTTCTTTAGCAGTTTCACTAAATCTTGATGTCAATTTAGGAATATCATTTAATACATAAATAAATCCTGATACTGATTCTTTACGTGACTTAACATAACGTACGCTGCCTTTATAAATAACTGCTTCTCCTACTTTATAAATAGGATCAAAATAAGGTTTAAAAAACTTAGGGTCAAAGAAATTAATGATACGAGAAAGACCTGGCTCAATTTCGATGATCTCTCCTACTTTAAATCCAATAAATGGTATAGGTGCAATAAGAACAACTCGTTTAATTTCTACTTCTTTTTTCATATCTTTATTTTTTATTTTTTAAATACTCTTTTTTTAAAATTCTATTAAATCCATTGCATCGTCTAAATTGTGATGCTTTCTTAATAATATAACATATTAAAAACGCAATGCAAAAAATAATAATTAGTATAGTTTTCATTTTTCTACTGTTTCGTTTTCGTGTAAAATAAAATAAACTAACCCTGATTTACATTCTTTCTTTTCAAGAAACGGTATTATTGCATCGAGAAACTCTTTGTTTGTTTTATGCAATAATTCCAATGTTTGTGTCATATATATTTTTTTCATTTTTTAATTTTAATGTATGGGACAAATAAAAAACTAACACAATCTTCATTTGGAAATTCTAACAATCTCCAATTCCAATCTAGTGGATTTATTATTTCATTACCTTCAAAATCATGTAATGAATAGTCTAATTGAGAATCAAGAACGTCTTGAAATGTCTTCAGTCGTATTTCCATAATAATACTTATTTAACTCCTAGCTCTAAGATAATTATCTACACTTATTTTATATGTCCCGCCAAACGAATCTTTTATAATGACCGGAAATTTTCTTTTCTTTAAATCAATATTTGAAACTGTATATAACTTGCCTGCAATTTTGACCTTCGAACCAATACAATCAGCAGGCAGTCCTATCATAACATAATTGTTGGATGTTATTTGTTCTGCTTTTGGAGAATTTGTTAATACACCTTCAAGTTTTAATGAAATTGATATATCATTGTATCGTTTAACACTAATAGCAAACTTTAATCCGTAATATTGTCCTAACATATCTAAGTTAGCTTCAATGTCTTTAAAAATTTCCTGTGCAGTTGGTTTAGAAATAGATGTAATTGTCATGATGTATATGTTTTAAATGTTTAATATTAGTACTCCTATAAGTATACCTAAAATTGCAAGAAAGATAAATACAAGCACTTTAAATAAAAAACGCAATGTAACTTTTAATAATGCAATTAATAATGATTTCATAAATAGTAGTTAATTATCATATACAAATATAATATTTTTTTCTTAAATAACAAAATATTTATAAGATTTTTTAGTTAAATAAAGTTAAATTTTCTTTAATTTTATGACAGGTATCATTGAAATATTTTGATTATGTCTTTCGTCATATTCAAATAAATGAAAATGTTTTTCATTTAATGCTATAACACTTAAAGGTATTTCTGATAAACACGTTTCATTTTCAATTACGTCTCCCATCAATATTGCAAGTAAAACAACATCACCTAATTGTTTATGTTCATTATTAAAATATGTTTTATTGCGAAGTTTGTCATAAACTTCTTGTGTTAATGGGACGGTTGATTTAAGTTGATCTTCGAATAATTTGTGCATATTATTTTGATGTTTTTATAAGAATTTTAGGTAATTTATACTCATCAACAAGATCGTAAAAATCTTCCAATGAAACATACAACCATAAAAATACTGGGTGCCCGTCTTCATTTTTTGATATTACAGAAATTTCATAGTCAAAGTCTGTTTTGAATCCTCTATAGATAAGTCTATCAATTAATTTAATGTCAGATACATCTAAAGTTTGTATGAAATTTTCAGGTGATATTGACATGTCATAACGTTCTCTGCGAAAACTTTTAAGTACATCAACACGAGACTCAAGACAAACTGATAATGCATATTTTAAAAGACATTTCTTTTGTTCTAACGTTAAATATTTAGTATCAAAGAAACCGTTCCACAAAGTATTTAATTTAATCGTATCCATTTTTCTATAAGTTCTTTATCGGTTCTTGTTTCATTTACAAAAAAATCAACCTCAACCCATTCTAAATTATGTGCGTCAAATATGTACTTTTGTCTACATTTTGTACAAATTGCTTTAGACGGCAAAGAAGGAAAGTTATACACAATTTCATGTGTACATTCTTTTTCTGTTAAAAAATCTAATGTTGCTACCATAAATCCTCCGATGTTAATATACTACCAATAAGTTTTCCGTCATGTTGTCCTGTAGAAATAACAAGTTCTAATGTTTCTGACCTTGTCAAAAATCTATTTTTAGTTGTTAAAAAACCCTGCTCACAACGATCCCATGCTTTAGCATTTGGATTTGCTCCCATGTATGCATAACCACAACATGGATGTCGCCAGCCACAAATAACATAACCACTAGGTATATTGTAAGGTTGATATGGATGATCTTTGCCATCATTATACCAATTTGCTGCACACATAACCCATTCAGTTTTACCGTTTGCGAGATGTGCATCTAATCTTTCTTTGTCTATCATAGTCTAATTTCTTCCGCTTTAGTGTTTATATATGTTTCTAATTCTTCTGCTATTGCTAAGTATTGTTTTCTAAGTTGATGAAATCGTTCATCTTCTATTTCTGAAAAATCAGAGTAATGTTTAAAACAATAATGAAATCCTTCTGATCTTATTCTATACTTAACGCACTTAAAATCTTCTATTTCTAATTTTGGCATAAATGTTACTTATTTAGTGTATACTTAAACAGTGTATCATACATTAATTTTTTCATAAGAATAATTTTGATATGTTTTTTGAATTTAAAATATTTTCTTTTTTGTACAAAATTTGATGTTTACCAACTACACAATCAGATACGCTTAATAATAAAACATTAAATCCTGCATTAATCAGATCCATAATTTCATTAGGTTTTACCCATTTTTGAAATTGCTCAATTGATTTGAATGCATGAAATTCATCGCGATCAGGGTATCTTAATATATAAGAATCTGTAAAAGTATCAGGAAATTTATCATTATGTCGATCTAATAAATCATTACCTGATATTATTGTCCTGAGACGCATTACAGGACGACGTCTTCTGTTATCATGTTTCATACTTTGAAAAATACCAAACCCATCTGATTTATGTTCAACTCTTACAATTAATCTTGTTTTTTGTGTCATAGTGTTTTAAATTTTGATATACAAATATACAAAAAAAAATTATAACTACAAAAATTAAATAAGAAAATTTTGGTTAAACATTGTTAATTTTCACTTTAAAATTATAGCGTAATAATCAATTTCGCAAAATTCACCGTTTAAATATACGCTATAAACGTTTGAATATTTTTGCATCAACTCAAACAATCTTTCATGTTCTGTTTTTGTTTTATCAGTATGATATTTATAATTTAACCAAGTTTCCCAATACACGTCTTCTATATGAGCAAATTCATTTATATCATCTACACTTATATTTGGTCTAACTGTAATATGAAGTTGTTTTCCAAAAATTACAAACGAATACATTGGCGGCCACTCAAATCTTGGATCATCATATTTCATTTTCCACCCAAGTGAAGTACAATTAAACCCAAAGTACTTTATTGGAATGAATTTTGACATAGACTTATAATATTCCCAAGTTCTTGTTGCAACTAAGTTCTTTGCAAATACAGAATCAGTTTTTTTAAATTTTTCAATGTCTTCTTGTAAATATTCTTCACATTCCTTTTTAGTTAACTTAACTAATCTTCTTGGGAAAAAATAAGGAACTCCCTTTACAATATCACCAAAATAAAATTCTAGTTTAAGTCCTTTAAATACTGATCTGTTCACTTGTAAATATGCAAAATGATACTTAAGATCTGATACAATACTTTTGATTTTTTTAATTAAAAACATAATTACTATTTTATAATAGGCATAATGCTTTTTGACTGGCACTACATTTTTGTTACCTACAAGATTTGTTTCCGTGAAGAATACCATTTCTTTTTCGCCCTTTTGTGTTAAACACGGTATTCCATCTATTTTAAATTCACCACACGAAACAAATCTATAAAATCCTGTGTGATAAAATGTATCCATATAAGCACTATGTCTAACGCATAGTATAGCAAATGCCTTTCGTATCTTTTTGATAAGTTTGTTCATATTTTAAATTTTTTGTGTTTTAAATTAAGTTCGCGGTAGACACTTGTCATATCATCATACTGTTAGGCACAATTTAAGAAAGTACCCATTTTAGCACATCCATCTAAGCAATTTTAACTGTAATATCCTATAATTATATGTTTGATATATACGCGTTATAGAGCATTTAAAGAAGCTGCATCAAAAGCATTCTCCCAACTGACACCAACATATTGTTCTTTATTGAGTATTCCAGGATCCTGCCAAGCAACTAAAGCCGTCAAATTTCCATCATTCATAATTCCGACAAAACGCAATCTCCAATTTTTGAGTTATATGCTTGCCAATCAGTTCTTTTTTCTAAATCTTCTTTTACTGCTTTATAAATTGCAGCCAACTTGTCTTTTTTGTTTGAGATGTCTGATAGTGTCATGATATTTTAAATTTTGATATACAAATATATAAAAAAATTCTTAACCGCAAAAATTAAATAAGAAAATTTTGGTTAAATATTGTTAATTTTTTACTTTAAAATCATAAGGTAATAGTAAATTTATACGTTAGCCACAAGTTAAGGACGCACGAAAAACTCGATACTTCCGCTTGAAATTAAACTTTCTAAATCTGATATATAGAAATGGTCTGAACCAAATCCTTCATAAATTGATTTTAAAGTTATTTTGTAATTGTCTTTTAGTTTATATCGTTCTTCTGTAATTTTTGCGGGAACAACTATTTCGGGGTCTGAACTACTTGTTAATGATATTAACCCAAAGTATGTTCTAACTGGTCGCATAGGTACTAAAAATATACAATTTTCAACCCCTGCCTTTTCAATTTTTTCTTTTAATTTCATAATACTTTATATTTTTCGTAATTTATTTTCAAAATTCAAAGTAAATACTTCGTAAATTCATACGTTAAGCACAAGCTCTATTGAGTGCTTCGATAGTCCATTTAATTGCCGTATTAACATCACCGTGTTTGCCATTATCTCCCATGCCTTGACAATACGGCAATATTCGATGGTCGTATCTGTGATAGTTTCTTCCTACTATGCCATTGTCAAACACTACTTTCTTCCATAACCATTTTCTGGTTAAGAACCAGTGCTTAACAAGTTGTATAGCCGATTGCCGAGTTTGTTCTGTATTCATCGTTTCTGCATTTTATAAGTTACTACTAAATTGACAGGTTAGTTCTTTTAAGTCGGCAACCTGCCATACAACCGACCGTTATGTAATATCTTAATAAAGCTCAAATCGTACAGTTTTATCTGAATTAATTACAGTAGTACATTGAATTAATCCGCACAATTTACTGATAGCTCTTTCGATAGGTATTAGTTTGTTTATCTAAAAACCAATACATAACGCATTTTTTAATATATATATAGATCTTTTTTATTTACATAAAATTCTCCATTTGTTGTATCAAATGAATAATCAGAAGAATCTATACCAGGACATTCATGGTCTGAAATTCTTACTTTAATGTATATTTTTTCTTTAATATTTATTAAATCCAAATAAACTGTATTTGAAAAATGGACTTTGAGTAAGTTCCATTTTATCAAATTTATCTGTAAGTTTATTTTCAAAATTCGATATGCTTTTTATTACATTAAATAAAAATTGCTTTCTATCCCTATAAATATTTACATATCTATATTTTGATAAATCTTGCATAATTATTTTTACATGATTTAATTTCATCCAGTATATTTTGTATATTTAACACGATTTAACAAATAAAGAAAACAACAAACGCATAACATATAAATATATGGCATTAAAACGCCCCATATTTCAGTCGCTATTCAGCATTTGCGAAAAATTCAATAAAATCTTCTGGAATTAAGACTTTTATAACCATATAAGATGACGAAAATAAACCGCCTATCTTTATATCTTTTACTCCTTGAACTATACCCTTACAATCTTTTATCAATTTTTCTTTTTTTTCTCCTTGACTTTTTGATGTAATTAGTAATTCAAACATTAAATACTTTTTGCCATTAAATTCATAAATTAATTGTTCCATTTTATATGTTTTTTAAGTGAATAATAATTTATTGCTGTGAAATCTCCCGCAGTCGCCAACTACATGTAGCCTAAGTCGTTAGCAACAATAAAAAATTATTACTGCCGTACTTCGTTGATTGAGAAAATAACTTCCGCGTCTTCCCAATATCCAAAGTCATAGTGTTTTTTATGCCCTTTCTTTTCAAACATAAATTGCTTACACACGCCACCTTTTTTGCGTATCTCAATATATTGCATGGTTGGGTAAAATTCAACACTCATTCCGAGTTCGTCTTTATGTCCACACACGTCAATAAAGTTATTTTCTTTGTGGTCTGCGGTTATTCGCATCCTTTCTTCTGAGCTTAGTCTTAATTTTGCCATATTTTTTGTTTAATTATTGAATACAAATATAATAAAAAAATCTTAACTACAAAAATATAATTAAGATTTTTTCATTTATTTTTAGTTAAACTTTGTTAATTTTAAACGTTGTATTTGTATCCGTTATGATGCATATTGTCGTAATTGTTTAACTTGGTCAATTCCTTTAGCATCACAATATAATGCAAAATTATCTAAATATTGATATGACTCGGAACTTATGTCCATAGCGGTTCTTAAATCGCCATCATTATCATATTTTTTAGCAAGATTTTGTAATCCTAAAAACATTGATGCGTTTTTCATAATCAAGTAATTTTGCCTTTTTTGACTACTTAATAAAAAAGTATGTACCATGACAAAGGATATAACACGTTGCTTACATTGTGTTAATTTTTCAATTATTTTTTTCATATTAACTTTCATACCTATTTCCATATTATCAAGATATTTTACTATTAGCTACTACTTTACGTATTTCATCTAATAAACTGTTTGCTTCTTTACAAAATTCGCCAAGTTTCGTTTCTTGGTAGCAATCCATATCGGTTATTTCATCGACATTTCTTTTTCTACCATTATTTTCCCACCATAAACGAAACTCTTCGTTCTTCCCTAATAAACATTTACTTGGGATATCATCTTCCCACATCTTCATTTTACCAATTTCGTAATGAAGACAATTATTACATCCTTTATTCGCCATAATTTTTACAATTTACAATAGACAATTATTATTCTTTTTTTTAGTTAATTTTATTTTAAGATATTTACAAACATCTTTTATATCATCCTCATCCCAATCATTATATTTTAATGAATAGCATGTATTAATAACACAACCACGACCTTTTCGATTTACACATATATGAGACTTTGTAAAAATACTAAAACTCATATTATCACTAAATTTTGTATTGTTACAATCACGTTTATCATATATTTCTTTTAACAATTCTTCCCTGTTTTTGTACATAGTTAATTAAAATATTGCATTATTTGATTTTTAATATTTTGTAAATCTATATTTTTCTTATCAATAATTACCCTGTCATTATCCAAATCAAAATAATTACCATTTTTACTCATATCAAAATATATTTTATTTATAGTAGTTTCTATCCTTATACAATACAGTTTATTTTTATTTGAAACGTAATATCCAAATAAATAATGAAAACCCAAACCATTTAATAATTTTTTAATACCAGAAAAACTATGGGCAAGTTTAATTGGCTCATTATATTTTTGATATTCTACTGGTGCATAAGATTTTTCAACAAATGTCCATATTCCCCACCATGTATCAAATTTATCTAAAGTTAAAATTTGACAATCAAAAAGTACTTTATCGCCTTCTTTTAAATTATTCATATTCGTATTGATGTTGTTAGTGTTTTCATTTAAACTTATTAGCTGTATTAAAATCATCAACTGATATAATGTGCACATTACCCATTAAAGATTTTAGATGTACGCTATCATTTTCTATTGCAATAACTTCGCCTTCCACAAAGGTATATTCAAAATGACTTCTATCTCTTAGTGTTGTCCAACCTACTCTTTTTACTGCTTTAAATTTTTCTCCAATTGCTAACATAATGGTGAATTTTAAATAATTGATTTTGATATACAAATATACAAAAAAATTCTTAACTACAAAAATATAATCTAATATTTTTTCATTTATTTTTAGTTAAACTTTGTTAATTGTGATTGTATTATCATATTCAGCCTCGGATTTAATTTCGGCTTATATCGTCATATTTCAAAGAATCATAAGAATCATACGAATCATACAAACACGAATGAATGAATCATAATCATAAACGAATCATACAAATCAGATCCACACAATAATAACAATACAACAAATAAACTCAGTAAAGTCAACATTACTAATACTAATAACTAATGACACTTAAGAAGATCCTAAGAATAAAACAATGTTTAACCAAACTGTTAAATGTAGTTAAAATACAAACAATATAAAATATATCATAATGTCTATATATAGGAGTAACCAGTGCATTCTAATGAGCTTTCTTAATTCAATTGATAATCTTAGTACAAAGATCTATTCCAAGTGTTTTAAAACATATATTTGGAGCATGTTCTGTTTAATAAGAGTTATAACTAAAATAAAACCGATAAACGGATATACCACACTAATGCCATATAATAACAATACAAAAACTACACTTATACTATAATATCTGATAATAACTGATAATATCTGATAATATCCGATAATAACCAGATTTGTGATAAGAGTATCTTTGAATAAGAGTATCTTTGAACAAGAGTTTTAAATAGTCTTCAAATTTCCAGAAAAAAATTTGAATATTGCAAATATGATAATACCCCGTATATAGAAAACTCACAATATAATATAACAGTAATATAACAATAATACAACAATAATATAACAGTATTCCATATTAATACGGATAAGTTTAGATAAGTTTAGATAAGAGTTTTCTAAGTGCAAAAATCTGGAAAAATCTGGGGAAGTCAAGAAAAGTCAAGAAAAGTAAGGAAATGTTTAGATAAGTTTAGATAAGAGTTTTCTAAGTGCAAAAATCTAGGGTATGGTGCATGCCTCCGGACCAAAGGCAGCTCCATATACGCGTTATAACGCCCATAGCTACCTCTAGAGCACTACCCCCAATTACTATCTCCGATCTATGCATTCTAGACTGCTATTCAAATAAAAAATCCCAGACACACGTGTATCTGAGATCTCAATTAATTCTATTCTGTTATTATTTACAAAAACAAGGTAACGATATATCCAATTGTTAATGCAAGTAAACCTTTACTGATTACAATAACTAATGATTTGCCTAATCGTTTCCAATGACTTTCGCCTTCAATCTCATCTAATGGTTTAAACCTAATAAAACTGATTATAACCATAAGTCCGATTGTTTGTGGTAAAGTTGGTTGCAAATAACCGAATAGCGGAGTTATAAACCAGATCCACAGTTGTTGTAATACAAAACCGTTGATTATTGGCATTAAAGTTACTGCTATTAGAAAAGTAAAAAATTGTCCTACTGAATTAAAAAATTTGTCCATTGTAATTATTGTTTTAATTGTGTTAATAATGATTCTAATTTGTTTATTAATTGTTGTTTGTAGTTAACTGTATCTGCTGAATATGCAGAAATATCAAATGTTGTTTGTTCTATATTATCAATAGAAGAAATCGTCGATGATAAATTATTGGAAGCATTGAAATATTTAACCGTATTGGATAAGTATAACGGAAGCAACAATGTATTAATGGAATTGATAATATCTGTTATAGATCTAGTTGTTTTTAAAGATATGTATTGTAAATCTGAATTGTAGATTTTTAAAACAATTGTATCTGAAATTTCATCTAATGGATCTATACCGAAAATACATAAATTTATTGTGGAAGATTTACCGTAAATATCAGTTTGATTATTTGCAAATAAATTACCGTTATGAATAGGTATATTAGATTGAGTAAAATTAATTTTTTTTAAATACTCGGATACTGCATAATAATAAAAACAATTAGGTGCAATATCTGGTTTATAAATTTCTGAAGAAAATTGTAATGAATTAATGTACTCTAAAATATTTGATTTGAGTGTTTGGAAATTTGAAGTTGGCTCGAAAGTTGAAGGTGACAAATTTGCATCATAATGGATAGATGGAATTAATTTGAATTTGCCATTACCAGTTGATTCAATATTACAATAATATAAACGAGGGAATATGTTACCAGAGGAATTGCTTAATGAATAAACTTGATATTGTTTATTCGAATAACTAAGGTGGAATTCCGATTTAATGTCTGTTAGTTTCATGATTTAAATTTAAAAGGTTCTAATAATTCTAAAGTAACTATTAGATTGTCTGGTAAAATGGTATCATTGAATTTTTGTAAATCGTATTTCTCAAATAGCCAGGTACACTTATATCCATCTTTATGGAAAAGACAATTCCTGCAAATAATATTTGAACAGGAGAATGAATTCTCGCGATATATGATATGATTTTTAAATTGTTCGACTGTCATGATTATTATAATGAAATTATTAATAATGCAATAAGTGAATAAAAAATTGTTGCTGCTAATAAACCGGATCTCCAACCTTTATCCCAATTGAGTGCTTTGATGTGTTCGATTTCTTTTTCCGTGTAATTCATAATAGTATGTTTTGAATTTGATATACAAATATACAAAAAAAAATCTTAACTACAAAAATATAGTTAAGATTTTTTAAGAAATATTAGTTAAACTTTGTTAATTTCTATATTCTACATTTTGATTAATGTTTACTAAAATATTCATCAAATGTCTTACTGCCATATTCACCTTTTGTTAATTGTATCATCTCTCTAATACTATAACTTTCTTTTCTCTCTGGTAATCTGTTAACCACATAATCCTTTGTTCCAAAACTACATGCACCAGTTATAATCCTGTAACATTCTATAGCATCTTCAAAACTAAGAATACTATCTAA
>Ga0172367_10000769_pt1 | contig 48615 bp, 53 predicted proteins | sample Lak10m_FD_114542 | JGI IMG/M metagenome (GOLD analysis project Ga0172367, IMG submission 114542) | Freshwater microbial communities from Kabuno Bay, South-Kivu, Congo - kab_022012_10m | ecosystem: Environmental > Aquatic > Freshwater > Lake | place: Democratic Republic of the Congo: South-Kivu...
GAAAACCATGAAATACAAAGACCTCAACCTTCAAACCCAACGTGAATTCCCCAACAACGCGCGGACTGCGGGCTTCGGCTGGCTCGTCCGCGCAGGGTATTTGACCCGCGAAAATGAAATTCTGCCTCTCGGCGAGTTGGCGCTTTCACGGTTGAAAAACCTTTCAACTGATCCTTCTTTCTTCTCGCTTTTTACCTTTCCCTTTTTCCAAAACGAACACGAAACCTTCTTCCCGCTCGAAGCGGGTTCAGTGGGAGTTATCCACTGCCCTGCCTGCGGCTACGTCGAGCGGCTGGAACTTGCCCAATGCAAGAAGACTCCCTTCTCGACCGAATCCCCGCTGCCGCTCGAAAAAGTCCTCACCCCCGACTGCCCCACCATCGAGTCGCTGGCAAACTTCCTGAACCTCCCCAAAGAGAAGACCGCCAAAGCCGTGATGTTTACCCGCCTTGCGGACAATCGCTTCGTCTTCGTCGTCGTGCGCGGCGACATGCAATTGAGCGAATCCAAGTTGAAGCGCCTCGTCGGCGATGTCCGCGCGGCGACGGCGGAGGAAATTTCGGCGGCAGGCGCGGCGGCGGGATACGCCTCCCCCATCGGCTTGAAAAGCGGGCTGGTGGTGGTGGACGACCTGATTCCACAATCGCCCAACCTCGCGGCTGGAGCGAACGAAGCGGGCTATCACCTGCTCAACACCAACTGCGGGCGCGATTATTCCCCCGAACTGGTTGCGGATTTGACCCAAGCCAAAGCGGGAGATTCCTGCTTCGGGTGTGGCAAGCCGCTGTCTGTCTTCCAAACTATTAGTTTGGCTACGCGCTCAAAATTTGACTTCCCAAACATCCTGCTCGCCCTCGCCGAAACTTTTCACGACGACAAAGGCTTGACATTGCCCAAATCCGTCGCGCCGTTTGACGTGTATCTCATGCACGTCCCAGGCAAACAGATGGACACCCGCGCCCAAGCCGAGGAAATCTATGACCGATTGCAAGCCGCTGGAATCCGCGTGTTGTTCGATGACCGCGATGAACGCGCGGGAGTCAAATTCAACGACGCGGATTTGGTGGGCTGTCCCATCCGAATCACGGTCGGCGAAAAGGCGCTCCAAAACGGGATGGTAGAGGTTAAGGAAAGAACGGGAAAAGAAAACCAACTTGTGAAAGTCGAAGAGGTTATCCCGTTTCTGGGGAAATAACCTCCGCTCCCAAATTGGGAACAAATGGTATAATCCGACAATGCGAATCATATCCCGCAAAACCCTGCGCGTGTTCTGGGAAAAACACCCCGACAGCAGGCAACAATTACAAGCCTGGTATGTGGACGTAAAACACGCCCGATGGAAAAAATCAACTGACATCAAATCTGTTTATAGAAATGCCAGTTTCCTCTCAGACAATCGTGTGGTATTCAACATCAAAGGCAATAAATATCGAATTGTTGTCGTTGTCGAATACAGGTTCGAGGCAGTTTACATCAGGTTTGTTGGCACACATCAGGAGTACGACCATATTAATGCAGAAACAATTTAGGATTAGCCATGAATATAAAACCAATCAAAACCGAAGCCGATTATGAAGCGGCGCTGAAAGAAGTCGAAGCGCTCTTTGGCGCGGAACCTGGAACCGCAAAGGGCGACCAGTTGGATATTCTCCTGACTCTGGTGGAAGCCTACGAAAATGAGCATTATTCTATTCCGCTCCCCGACCCCATCGAAGCGATTTTGTACTACATGGAAACGCGCGAGTTGACTCGTGTTGACCTCGAAGACTACATCGGAAGCCGCGCCCGCGTTTCTGAAATTATCAACCGCAAACGCGCCTTGACCCTGTCCATGATTCAACGCCTGACCAGCGGGCTTGGCATTCCCGCCGAAGTGTTGGTTCAACCCTACAAACTTGCAAACACGTCTTCAAAGTCATCCCATCATCAGCGGATGGCGGTGGCGGCGTAAACTGGTGAACTCAATGAAAATCTCCATGTCTTCCCCTGACCTGAACGACGCAGATCGTCAGGCTGTGATCAACGTCATCAACACGCCCATTTTGAGCATGGGCAAATACACCGCCGATTTTGAAAAATCCTTCTGCGACCTGACGGGCGCGAAGCACGCGATTGCCGTCAACTCTGGCACGGCGGGACTTCACCTCTGCGTCCGCGCGGCTGGAATTGGCGCAGGCGATTTGGTCATCACCACGCCGTTTTCGTTCGTGGCTTCGAGCAACGCCCTGCTCTTTGAAAATGCCATTCCCGTTTTTGTGGACATCGACCCGAAGACGGGCAACATCAACCCTGAGTTGGTGGCGGACGCGGCGAGGAATATTGAAAAATATTTACCTCAACGCTTCGACTACGCTCAGCGCGGAAAGTTGAAGGCAATTTTGCCAGTGGATGTTTTCGGTCAGCCCGCCGACATGGACGCCATCAATGCCGTCGCAAAGGAACATGGGTTAGCCGTCATTGAAGACTCATGCGAGGCATTGGGCGCAACCTACAAGGGCAAACATGCTGGCACGCTTGGCGATTTTGGCGTCTTTGCGTTTTATCCGAACAAGCAAATCACCACGGGCGAAGGCGGAGTCATCATCACGAATGACGATCAAGCCGCCCACTTCATGCGCGCGCTCCGCAATCAGGGACGCGCCCCTGGCGACACCTGGCTGCAACATACCCACCTCGGCTATAACTACCGTATCGATGAAATGTCGGCGGCGATGGGCGCTTCGCAAATGTCGCGGCTGGATGAAATTCTCTCGAAACGGGAACAGGTTGCGGCGTGGTACGAATCGCGGCTAAAAACCGTCGCGGGAGTCGAAATCCCGTTCATCGAATCCTTCACCACCCGTACCTCGTGGTTTGTGTACGTCATCCGCTTCGACCCCAAAATCAACCGCGACGAGATGGCAAAGAAACTCGAAGCGCGCGGAATCCCCGTCCGCCCGTACTTCTTGCCGATTCACTTGCAGCCCTACATTGTGGAGCGTTTCGGCTGGCGCGAAGGCGACTTCCCCGTCACCGAAGATTTGGGCAGGCGCGGACTCGCCATTCCATTCAGCGGCGTGATGACCGAAGAGCAGGTGGATTATGTTTGCAATATCATCCGCGAAGAAATACAAAAATAATATGCACAGTTGGTCGAGTAGGTCGAATGTTCTTTGAGACCGTATCGAGACCAACAATAAAAGATGTACACAAAATGATTGTCAAACACGGGTGGTCTCGATACGTCCTTCGCTCCGCTCAGGACTACTCGACCACCGAGAACATACTTTTATGAACGTCGGACATTTTCCCCCACCCAAAAGACGCGGCTTGATACTTCATGGTGTCGTCATCCTGGCGCTGACCGCACTTGCCGTTGCGGGATTCATCACCCTCACCCGCTCGGAGGTGGGTCCCGTGTTTTTGATCTCGCTGCTGGTGGCGCTGGTGACTTTCACGCCGATCCCGTTTTTTGTCTATCGCGCCTACGCTCTCTTTCAGGCAGATTATCACCTCGACCGCGACAGCCTTGCAATCAAGTGGGGCTTGCGCGTCGAAGACATCCCGTTGACCGACATCGAATTTATCCGCTCGGTAGACGACCTGACCGTGCCGCTCTCGCTGCCCGCCCTGAGGCTGGCTGGCGGGATTCTCGGAATGCGCCGCCACCCCGATTTGGGCATAGTGGAGTTCCTCGCCGCCGACGCAAAAAAAATGCTGCTGGTGGCAACCGCCAAGCGCGTGTTCGTCATTTCGCCCGAGAATCCCTCCGCCCTCACCCAAACCTTCGCCCGCGCCACCGAAATGGGAAGCCTGACGCCCACCGAATCAAAATCGGTCTATCCGTCTTTTGTGATCACACAGGCTTGGGCGAGTAACCTGGCGCGCTATCTTTGGCTGACCGCGCTCTTCCTCAACCTTGGCTTGTTCGTTTGGACAAGCCTCGTCATCCCGACAATTCCGCGCGTGGCGCTGGGTCCGCAGTTTGCAGGCAGCGAACTGGCGACCGTGCCAGCGTCCCAACTCATCATCTTCCCCGTCGCCAGCCTTTTGCTTTCGGTCGTTGGCTGGGTCGCGGGCTTGTATTTTTATCGCTGGGAAAAAGAACGCCCGCTGGCTTTCATCGTTTGGGGTTCGAGCATGGTGATGAGTTTATTCTTTTTGATTGCCGTGCTGTTCATCGTGACAACACCTGTGTAAAACGTTGAACGTTAAACGTTCAACGTCGGGAATTATTATGCAACTCCTCCTCGGTTTTCTCTTCGCAGTTATCATCGCCTTCCTTGCATACCGCGCTCATTCGCTGAACAAAAGCGGAGCGCTTGCCGCCGTGTTCACTGGGACAGTCATCTTCGGCGTCGGCGGATTGAGTTGGGCAATTCTCCTGCTGACGTTTTTCATCACCTCCTCGGTGTTGAGCCGCGCCTTCAAAAAACGCAAGCAGGGGCTGGATGAAAAATTCTCGAAGGGACATGAACGCGACGCGGGACAGGTCTTCGGCAACGGCGGAATCGCCACCGCCTTCGCCGCCCTGAGTTGGTTCTTCCCCAACGAGCCTTGGACGTGGGTTGGGTTCGCCGCCGCCCTCGCCGCCGTCAACGCCGACACCTGGGCAACCGAACTCGGCGTCCTGAATCCGCACCCGCCGCGCATGATTACCGATTTGCGGAAAACCGTCGAGAAGGGAACCTCAGGCGGAATCTCCCTCGTCGGCACCCTCGCCTCGCTTGCGGGTTCAGGAATCATCGGCTTGCTTGCCGTTCTCCTATTCCCACTCCCCACTCCCCACTTTCCACTCCCCATTTACTTTTTCCTTATTACGCTCTCCGGCTTCGCTGGCTCCCTCTTCGACTCCCTCCTCGGCGGCACAGTCCAAGCCATGTACTTCTGCCCCACCCACAAAAAGGAAACCGAGAAGCATCCGCTCCACACCTGCGGAACGCCCACCGTCCACATTCGCGGCTGGAAGTGGCTGGATAATGACTGGGTCAATTTCTCGTGCGGGGCGTTGGGGGCTGTGGCGGCGGTCCTATTCACAATGCTATAATAAGCCAAAGGACAGATTGGAGACAGCGATGAATTTCAAAGACATTATCACCATCGAGCCTGGCAAACGCGGCGGCAAACCGTGCATTCGCGGCTTGCGGATGACAGTGTACGACGTGCTGGAATACCTTTCCTCTGGCATGAGCCAACAGGAGATTTTGGACGATTTCCCATACCTGACCAAAGACGATATTCTTGCCTGCCTGCGCTTTGCCGCTGAACGCGAGAAATTTATGCTGGCGGTTCAAGCATGAAACTGCTCTTATTTGACGAAAATATCTCGCCGCGTCTGGCTGATCGACTGGTGGATATTTTTCCTGGCTCTATTCATGTTAGCGCAATTGGTCTTGGCAAGGCATTCGACAGGGAAATTTGGGAATATGCGCGTCAAAACGACTACATGATTGTCACCAAAGACGCGGACTTCAGCGAATTGAGCCTGCTCCTGAGTTTCCCTCCAAAAATCATCTGGATACGGCGCGGAAATTGTTCAACAAACGACGTGGAAAAATTACTGCGTGAAAGTTATGAAGCCATACGCTCACTGAGCGACACCCCCGACCTGGGTATTCTAACTTTGTTTTAGATTCCGTAGTCAAGAAAACACATGACAACCGCCGCATTTACAGAAACCATCCCATATTTCTAAACTTGCAAGCCCTGACATGATTGATTTGTCAGGGCTTTTTCAAAAGGAATGAAAATGTCCAAACCCATTCTCGTCACAGGCGCAAGCGGATTCGTCGCCCTGCACACCATCACCCAACTACTTCAGCAAGGATACAAAGTCCGCGCCACCCTGCGGACTCTCTCGCGCGAAGCCGAAGTCCGCGAGACGGTTGGCAAACAGGTCGAAGTCGGGGACAACCTCGAAATCGTCAGCGCGGATTTGACTCACGACTCAGGCTGGGACAAAATCGTCGCGGGCAGTGAAGCCGTTTTGCATGTCGCCTCCCCTTTCCCCCTGCTCGAACCCAAAGACGAGAACGAACTCATCGCCCCCGCCGTGCAGGGGACTCTGCGCGTCCTCCGTGCTGCGTACAACGCAAGCACCAAACGGGTTGTGATTGTCTCATCTGTTGCGGCGGTCTCGTCAGGACACAACGGCGAGAACCGAACCTTCGACGAAAACGACTGGTCAGATGTTGAGAAAAATATCGGCGCGTATGCCAAAAGCAAAACCCTCGCCGAACGCGCCGCATGGGACTTCGTCCACAGTGCGGAAAATATCAACAAGATGGAATTGGTCGCCATCAACCCGCCGCTAATTCTGGGTCCCGTACCAAACAAAGACCTGCCCACTTCGGCTGAGATGGTCAGCACCCTCATGCTGGGACAAGTCCCAGGCGTGGCGCGGATGAAAGTCGGAATTGTGGACGTGCGCGATGTGGCGTCCGCCCTGATCCTCGCCATGACCACGCCCGAAGCCGCAGGACACCGATTCATTTGTCCCGCTGGCACAATCTGGCTCAAAGACCTTGCAGAAACCCTGCACAAAAAATATGCCTCACGCGGATATAAAATCCACACCCTGCAATTCCCCGTCTTCGCCGTGCGCCTGCTGGCGCTGTTCGATAAAAAGATCGCCCGCGTCGTCGGCGACCTCGAATGGGATTTTGAATTCTCGGACGAGAAAATCAAACGCACCCTCAAATGGACTCCGCGCCCAATGGAAGAGGCAATCCTCTCGATGGCAGAAAGTTTGATCGAACAGGGGCTTGTGTAAAAACTTTTTCTACCACAAAGGGTCACAAAGGAACACGAAGGAAAATCTTTTTTTCTTTGTGACCCTTCGTGACACTTTGTGGTGAATGAATTTAGGAGCAACCATGACCTACCTCCCCAACGAAACCCGTTACGCCTCCATGCAATACCGCCGCTCAGGTCGCAGCGGATTAAAACTTCCCGCCGTGTCGCTGGGACTGTGGCACAACTTCGGCGGCGTGGACACATTCAGCAATAGCCGTGAAATGGTTCTACGCGCCTTCGACCTCGGCATCACCCACCTCGACCTCGCCAACAACTACGGACCTCCTCCAGGCTCTGCCGAAGAAACCTTCGGGCAGATCATCGAAAAGGATTTGCGCCCCTTCCGCGATGAACTCATCATTTCATCCAAAGCGGGCTACACCATGTGGGACGGTCCCTACGGAGATTGGGGATCGCGCAAATATCTCGTCTCCAGCCTTGACCAAAGCCTCAAACGCATGGGCTTGGACTACGTGGACATCTTCTACCACCACCGCCCCGACCCTGAGACTCCGCTCGAAGAAACCATGCAGGCGCTCGATTTCATCGTCCGCAGTGGACGGGCGCTTTACGCGGGCATCTCCAACTACCCCGCAGACAAAACCCGCGAAGCCTCAAATATCTTGAAATCCCTCGGCACGCCCTGCCTCATCCACCAACCCAAATACAGCATGTTCGAGCGTTGGGTCGAGGATGGTCTGCTCGACACGCTCAAAGAGGAAGGTATCGGCTGTATCGCCTTCTCGCCACTGGCACAAGGCTTGCTGACCGACAAATACCTCGGCGGAATCCCCGAAGGCTCCCGCGCATCCAAAGCGCATGGATTCCTCAAACCTGCCCACCTCACCGACGACAAACTAGGCAAAGTCCGCAAACTAAACGACCTTGCCCAATCGCGCGGACAAACCCTCGCCCAAATGGCGCTCGCCTGGGTTCTGCGTCACGAAGCCATGACCTCCGTATTAATTGGCGCAAGCAAAGTTCAGCAAATTGAAGAGGCAGTCGCCGCATTGCAAAACCTCAACTTCTCACCCGAAGAACTCCAACAAATCGAAACCACCCTGCGCTAACCCCGCCCCACGCACCACTCACCAATTACTCTCCCTCCATGAAAAAACTCCCCCCCCTCACCCTCCTCCTCGGCAACCTCATTGTGCTGACTGGGCTGGCTTTGCTCGCCTACCTCGGCTTCTACAACCGCTACTGGGCAGACGACTGGTGCTACAGCGCCGACGCCCGCCAGATGGGAACCATCCCCGCCACCCTGCAATATTTCGACACCGAAAAAACAGGCTACTCCTCCAACCGCTACGCGCTGACCTTCTTCTCCGCGCTGACAGAAAACACGCTCGGCATGTTCGGCAACCAACTCGTCGCCACGCTCACCATCGTCCTCTGGCTCGGCGGGCTGGTCTGGGTCGGCTGGAATCTCTCGCGCCTGCTCAAACCGCTTCCGCTCAACCTCATCTTGCTCGCGGCGGGGCTTTTGCTTTTCTACAACCTCTACCTCTCGCCGCAGCGCTTCCAAATTCTCTACTGGCGTTCGGGCGTGCTTCCCTACAGCACAGCGGTTATCTTTTGGATTTTGCTACTCGGCTTCATCACCCAACAGATGATTCGTCCAATCCGTTGGTTCAACTACATCGTCGCGCCGCTGGCATTCATCGCCGCAGGCTTGGGCGAAATCAGCGCCACCTTCATTTTCAGCGGCACCACGCTCTTGCTCATCGCCGCGTGGATTTACCGCAAACAGGCTTGGGCGCAGAAATCCCTGCAAACCATCTTCGTCGCGTGGCTCTTTCTCCTCCTCGGCATGGTCGCGCTCATCGTCTCGCCGTCCAATGTCCGCGTCGAAAAAATGGATGTCAAACAAAGCACCCTGATCTCCGTCCCCTTCACCTCCCTCAAACACGGGTTCGCTTTCATCCTTTTATCTTTGAAAGGGCTACCCTTGCCCCATGCGGTCTTTATTGGCTTGATGACAAGCCTTGGGCTTTTCTCGGTTAATGAGCCAAAAAGCGCATTAAGCCTCAAGCGGGTTGCGGTTCTGCTGGCTTTTTCCACGCTGATAACTTACCTGCTCATCGTCGCCATCCAGGCTCCCAGCGCCTACTTTTACAGCGCCACCCCCGACCCACGCGGACAATCCCTCGCGCGCTTCACCTTGCTCCTCGGTCTGGGATTCATGGCATGGCTGGTCGGCTTGTGGCTTGCGGAGAACTTCTCAGGCAAATGGCTGACAGTTGGCGCTGTCGTCGTCATGCTGGCGGGACTCGCCTACACCGCCCGCAACATCCGCGCCATTTACGGCGAACTCGACGGCTTCATCTACCGCGCCCAAGTCTGGGACGAGCGCGACGCCATCATCGAAGAGGCGAAAGCGCAGGGCATCCTGCTGGTCGAAGTTCCCGCCATAGACACCGCCGAAATCCGCACCCGCGATATGTTCGGCTCCACAGGCAAAGGCTGGACTCAGTTCTCCGAAAACTGCGGCGCCCGCTACTACGGCGTAGACGGGTTGAAGGTCAAGCAGTAAACTAAATTAAGGTAAAATATAGCTCCGCTGGGGCGATGGCGGAATCGGCAGACGCAACAGACTTAAAATCTGTCGTTGGTAACAACGTGAGGGTTCGACCCCCTCTCGCCCCACTCAATGCCATTGCGTAAAACCTGAGATGACTCAAAGGGCGCAGTGGCTCTTTTGTCTAAAAGGTTGACTTATGTTTTTTACCAGACAACAACTCGAAGACATCGAAGATAAAAGCCTTGCGCCGTATGGAATGCGCAGCAAAGACTCGAAGGGACGCGCCTATCTGGATGGCGAACCCGATTACCGCACGTCGTTTCAACGCGACCGTGACCGCATCCTGCACACCACCGCCTTCCGCAGGCTCGAATACAAGACGCAAGTCTTCCTTAATCTTGAAGGAGATTATTTCCGCACAAGGCTCACCCATACGCTGGAGGTTGCCCAAATCGGGCGGACTTTGGCACGCGCCCTCGGCGGCAACGAAGACCTCGTCGAATCAATTTGTCTCGCGCATGACCTCGGTCACTCGCCCTTCGGTCACTCTGGAGAAGTTGCGCTCGCCCGCCTGATGAAAGACTTCGGCGGCTTCGACCACAACAAGCAATCCCTGCGGATCGTCACCGAACTCGAACAACGCTATCCCGAATTCCCCGGCTTGAACCTGACCTGGGAAGTGCGCGAAGGCATGGTCAAACACGAGTCGGAATATGACATCTCCGACGCGCGTGAATTCAGTCCCGAACTGCGCGGCAACCTCGAAACGCAAATCGCAAACGTGGCGGACGAACTGGCGTACACCACCCACGACCTCGACGACGGACTGCGCTCTGGCATGATCACCCCGCAAACGCTGGACGGCGTTGCCCTGTGGGAAATCCTGCGCGAAACCTACAAATGGCAGGGCGAGGTTCTCGATGAAATCGAACGCCACCGCATGATCCGCCAACTGGTCGGGCTGATGGTGACCGACATGCTGAAAGCCACCGAAACCAGAATCAAAGAGAGCAAGGTCAAATCGGCGCTGGACATTCAAAAACTCAAGCACAACATCATCGGCTACAGCGAAGAAATGCAGCGCCGCAACCGCGAAATCAAAGACCTGCTCTACCGAAAACTCTACCGTCACTTCCGCGTGGTGCGGATGCAGGTCAAAGCCGAGCGCGTGATTTCGGATTTGTTCAACGCCTATCGCGCCGAACCAGCCATCCTGCCAGACCATGTTCAATCCCTTGTCGATAAGCGCGGACTCGAACGCACGATCTGCGATCACATTGCAGGCATGACCGACCGTTATGCCATCGAGGAACATCAAAAATTATTTAATCCCTTTGAAAAACCCTAATCGGTTTTTCGGTCGAGGGGGATAGAAAATCCTTCCCCCTTTATTTAGCACCAAGAGAGGAGCGATTCATATGACCCAGCCCAATTACCTGACCCCCGAAGGCGAGGAAAAACTCAAAGCCGAGTTGGAGGAGTTGAAGGGACCGCGCCGCGAGGAACTTTCCCAACGCCTGCGTTCCGCCATCCAAATGGGCGACCTGTCGGAGAATGCCGATTATCACAAAGCCAAGGAAGATCAGGGCTTTCTCGAAGGACGCATTCAGGAACTCGAAAGCATCCTGCGCAATGCCGTCATCATCGAAAAAGCGGCGGGACAGGATTACGTTTTCATCGGCGCCCACGTCACCATTCAGGAAGGCAGCGAAGAGCCTGAGACCTATCACCTGGTCGGTCCCACCGAGGCGGATCCGCGCAAGGGCAGAATCTCGCACGAGTCCCCGATTGGAAAAGCGTTGATGGATAAAAAGGTCGGCGAAATTGCCGAAGCCGATGCCCCCGGCGGAAAAATCAAGTTCAAGATTTTGAAAATCGAATAAACAAAAGACCCTAAAGGTTTGGTAGCCTTTAGGGTCTTTTTATGTCATCTTCCGAAAATTTATCCCTGGCGGGGCCAGATTGCCAGTTCGAGGGTGATGCGCTCGAAGTAACTTTCGGGGGGCAGGGCGCCGCTGCCATACTCCAGATCGACGATGGTGACGAGCAATTGCAAGGTTGCAGTTTCGAGCAGCACCTGCGCCTGCGGTTCGACGACGACAAGTTCGCCCTTCGGTTCGAGTCTGGCACGAATGGAGGCATCATTGAAGGCATGTTTGGACATCAAAACTTTTGTAGCGGTCTTGATGTCGTTCTTGTCGAATAACCAGATTTCCAACGCGGTAACTTTCTTCGGTTCGCCCACGCCAATGGCTTCCGAAACGCCCACGCCGTACTCGCCCATGAACTCACCCGCCTGGGTATCGATGCTGAATGATTCATCATACAAATCGTCGCCGAGGACGTAGGTGGTCATGGTCTGGGTGATGGGCGGGGCAAGCCCCATCTGCTCGAAATTGGTTTTCTCTGCCTTGCGGCTGATCTCGACCGCCTGCATGGTGGGAGTGACTTCGCCGCTGCCGCGATTGCTGAAAAGACGGCGGTAATAGATAAATCCCACAGCGGCAAGAATAGCCAGCGCGACGAGTCCAAAGCCCAAAATTAACGTGCCGGTCGTCGAGGAACCTGAACCGCCATCCGTTTGCTGCGGTTCGCCCGAAAGCACATTGGTGATCAACTCGCCATAGCTTTGAACGACAACAGGGTCCGCCGACTTGGGGTTGGCTTGAATGTTGCTAAACGCCTGCTGTGCGGCAGGTCCCAGCCCCTTCCAGCGATCCACTGCCAGGTTGGGATCGGGATTGACACGGTAGGAATCAATCGCCATCCGCAGGTAATCTTCCTGCAAGTCAGCCCGCAGATACGACGGGGTCGCATCTACAAAATCAACGGGGTCGACGATATATCCCCAAAACAGCCCCAGCGCCAGCCCGACGACAAACAAGGCAATCGAAACCCAGGGTAATTTTTTTAGAAAAGCGACAACGAATTGCATACCGCGCTCCTTGAGTCTTGACAATTGTTAAGACCGATTATAACCCGAACCAGCGCTCTCTTGCTCTCAATTTCGTGGTCATTTTCTTTCCATGAGATACAAGATGCGTTCCGAATCCCGCACCGACTCACTCTTGCGGATGGAAAAACGTTCGGAAAACGCCGCCTCGAAACCTTCGCGGGTGTAGTTGGGGAAAATATCCTCGCGGGAAGCCAGCAATTTTTGAACCTGCGAATCAGATTTCGGCACGAACTCGATGACCAGCCATTTGCAATGCGCCGCAAAGAAATCTGCCAGTTGAGGCAAAGGCACGTTGTTGGAAATCGCCAGGTGATGGATGACCGCCAGCGCCAGCGCCATGTCTACGGGACCACGCGCGCCGAAGGAATCGCGCTCGGCGTTGTCCCAGCCGAGCGCGGGACTGGGGTTGGTCAAATCCAAAACCAGCGGCAGGATATTTTGTTCTTTTTGAGCTTTGACCACGCGATAGTTTTGTTCGACCGCGGCAGGGTCGATGTCGAACGAAACGGTGTAGGCGCCCGACGAAGCTGCTTCACGGCTGAACACGCCCGTATTTCCGCCCAAGTCCCAGACCAGCGCGGGCTTCTTTTCGGCAGACCATTCCTTCACCAATTGCTTTTTGTGCTCGAAAGCAGAATCGGTGTAATTGGTATTTTCGTAGTAATCGCCCCACTCGGTACCGGCGGGCTTCCACGTCAATTTTTTGACGGTGGATTCGAGGCTTTCGATCAAGCCAGTCAACGCCTGGCGGGTCATTCCGCCTGCGCCCTTCGCGCGCGGCGCGACGGTTTTATCCGAATAACGTTTCTGCGCCCCCGCGTGAACGTGGATGTGGGTCAGCAAACCAAAGTTGAGTTTTGTCTTGGCGGGCAGTAATTCACTGGCAAGGTCGAGCGGCACGCCGTCGATATAAATCCGCAACAATTGGCTTAGGCGTATGTCTCGGTATGCCATCAACGCCAGCGGCGCAAGGAAGTGCTGGCAGAACTGCTTGTACGCCACCCACGGCTCGCCCTCTTTATAAATCTCGAAGGAAAGCGTGTCGATCAACGTTGCCTTGCCGCGCGTGAATTGAATGTTGTACGCGCTGGCGTCCTTGAGCGACATATCCAGTTTGAGGGCGCGTTTTTGAATCGACAACGTGGCAAGCGCGGCATCCTTCAACTGGCTGAACGACCATTCGTACGGATAAGAGATGAACGGCACACGCTCAGGCTGGATGACTTTGAAAGCGGGCGCGGATTCCGCCGGCGGCTGATCCACATCGACATGCGCAATCAACAACCCGGCTTTGACCAGTTTCTCGTACAGCCCGGAGTCGATCAACCGCGCATAATCTTTTGAATATGCGCGGTTGATTTGTCGGTAAAGAACTCCGTTTCGAGTAAACAGGAATCCGCTTGGGTCGCGGAAAGAGGCGGAGAGTTGTTCAGTCCTGGTCATTGTCAGAATCAGCGTCCTCGTCCTCTGATTTTGGTTTTATCCCAAAATACTTTTTTATTTTGCTCCACGAAGCACGAATGGCAACGCCCAGCCCCAGCAGGGCAGCAATTGCAATTTGGATGATGAAACTTCCGGAACCGGGGTCGAGATAGGGCAGGGGGGTAAAGTGCATTTTTTCTACTCCACAGTTTCAGGAACGATCTCTTCCAACAGGAAGGATTCCTGACAGTTGATACATTGCGCCTCGCGCTTGTTGGCGATGACCAGCATCCCGCCGCATTTGGGGCAGGGCTTGGGCAGCGGGCGCTTCCAGGACGTGAAATCGCAGTTGGGGTAGTGGATGCAGCCGAAGAAGGTGCGTCCCTTGCGCGTCTTGCGTTCCACCAAATCGCCGCCATCTTGCGGGCAAAGGACACCGATTTTTTCCAACCAGGGTTCGGTGTAGCGGCATTCGGGGAATCCACTGCATGAAATGAACTTGCCAAAACGCCCGTAGCGGATAACGAGTTCCTTGCCGCAGGTCGGGCAGTCGCGCCCGATGGGTTCGGGTCCGCTCTTGGTGACGGGCATTTCTGCCTGCGCCTTTTTCACATCTTCAGCGAAGGGTGTGTAAAACTCACGGATGGCGTCTGTCCACGGCATTTGACCATCGGCAATCTTGTCGAGGTCTTCTTCCATGTGGGCGGTGAAATTGTAATCCACCACTTCGGGGAAGTATTGCACCATCAAATCGTTGACCTGCGCGCCGGTTTCGGTGGGGATGAGACGCTTGTCCAGGCGCTCCACATAACCGCGCTGTTGAATGGTGGAAATGGTCGGGGCGTAGGTCGATGGTCGCCCGATGCCGTTTTCTTCGAGTGTTTGCACCAGCGACGCTTCGGAGAAACGCGGCGGCGGCTGGGTAAAGTGCTGTTCTGGGATGAGCCGCACCAGTTCCTGATTTTGTCCCTCGGCAATGCCGGCAGGAATTTTGACATTCTCTTCCTCGTCCTCGGTTTTGACATCCTCATTTTTGGCTTCTTCGTACACCACCAAAAAGCCGGGGAATTTCACCGCCGACCCGGAAGCCCGCAAGAGATATTCGTGCGCGGGAGTTTTGCCGGTCACTTCCACTTGCAAGGTGTCAAAAACGGCTGATTCCATTTGAGAGGCGACAAAGCGCTGCCAAATCAAACGGTAGAGTTTGAACATGGCAGGGTCGAGGAATTCCTTTACTTTTTCCGGGTCGCGCATGACCGAGGTCGGGCGGATGGCTTCGTGCGCCTCCTGCGCGCCCGCAGACTTGGTTTTATAAACAGGCGACTCGGCTGGCAGGTAGTCTCCGCCGTATTTACCCGTTACATACTCGCGCGCTTCGGTTTGGGCAATCGAAGAGACATTCATCGAGTCGGTACGCATGTAGGTGATCAGACCCGTCGTCCCGCCCTCGCCAACTTCCTGTCCTTCATATAATCCCTGCGCCAGCGCCATCGTGCGCTTGGCGGTGAATCCCAATTTGCGCGAGGCTTCCTGCTGCAAGGTCGAGGTGGTAAAGGGACCCGACGGCTTGCGGCGGCGTTCTCCGCGCTTGACTTTGGTCACGCTGTAGGCGGCGGTTTCCATATCGACCAGAATGGGTTTGACCGTCTCCTCGTTGGGAAGTTCGGGTTCTTTGTCATCGATCCGCGCCAGTTTGGCAAGGAAGGACGACTTGGCGCTGCCGTGTTTGAGTTCGGCATGAATCGACCAATATTCGACGGGCTTGAAGTCTTCGATTTCGCGCTCGCGCTCGACGATGAGCCGCAGCGCCACCGACTGCACGCGCCCGGCGGAGAGTCGTCCGCGCACCTTCTCCCACAAAATGGGGCTGATGCTGTAGCCGACGAGGCGATCCAGCACGCGGCGCGCCTGCTGGGCATTGACCAAATCCATGTTGATGTCGCGCGGATGGGCAAAGGCTTCGGCGACGGCGGGCGCGGTGATTTCGTGGAAGACCACGCGCTTGGCGCGTTCCATGTCGATTTGCGCCGACTCCGCCAGATGCCAGGAGATGGACTCGCCCTCGCGGTCGGGATCGGTGGCGAGGTAGATTTCCTCAGCCTTCTGCGCCAGTTTCTTGATCTCTTTTACAACTTCCTTCTTTTCATTCGGCACGCGATACTTCGGCTCGAAGTTGTTTTCCACATCCACCGATAATTGAGACTTGAGCAGGTCGCGCACATGCCCGACCGAGGCGCGGACGGTGTAACCTTTTCCGAGAAAACGCCCGACGGTCTTTGCCTTGGCGGGCGATTCGACAATCACCAGTTTGCCTTCGCGCTTGACCACCTTTTCGGGCTTGGGCGGCGCAACCAGACCCGCGTGGGCATCGGTTCTACCCATGCGAAAAAGTTTCGTCCCGCACACGGGGCAAGCCGCCGTGGTTACGGGTGAACTTTTAGCATTGAACCCCGCCACAGGGTCTTTCATTTCCCGCTTTTCCTTACACTTCATGCAATACGCTTCCATCAATCCTCCACGCAAAATGCGTTTTTTGTTCATACATTAATAACAGGGCTCCCCTCCACACCGGACACGCATTCTACGCAATATTTCGAAATTTTACAAATGCAATTTTGGATGCCGCCCAACAGTATACCCCTCTTGACGGCTAAAAACACGGAGCGCGGACGAAAATCCGCGCTCCAGCCTGCTACAAATACTTTTCCTGACGATGTTTTTTCAGGTGCTCGACCACATCCTTCACTTTTTGCGACTGATCGGTTTTGCAAACCATCAGCACCTCGCCGCCGTCCACGATTACCATGTCATCCACGCCGATGGTGACAATCAGGCGGTCATTATTGCCGCCATAGACCAGCGTGTTGTGCGTTTCGTAGGCGAGGTGCAAACTGCTGTTCGTGGCGATGTTTCCATTCATGTCGGGCAGAAGCACTTCGAAGAGGGACGACCACATTCCCACGTCGCTCCAGCCTAAACCGCCGGCAGGGAGAATTGCCACACGCCCGGCGTTTTCCATAATGCCGTAGTCCACCGTTTCTACTTTAAGATGATTCCAGTTTTCACTCAACACTCGGGACTGGTCAGCAGTTCCCCAAGCGGCAGCAATCTTCTTCAAAACAACACCCAGGTCGGGCATTTGCCGGTCGATTTCATCCAGGATGGCATCGGCGCGCCAGATGAACATACCGCTGTTCTACGAGTGATCGCCCGTGCGCAGCATCATCTGGGCTGTTTGTTCATCGGGCTTTTCTTTGAAACTTTTCACTGTGTACGTGGGATATTTATAGTTGCCGGTCAACGGCTCGCCCTGTTGAATATAACCATACGCCGTCGAAGGATGCGTGGGCGTGATTCCCAAAGTCACCAGGTAGCCGTTCGACGCCACGTCGAACGCGGCGTTGAGCAGGTAGTGAAACAGGTCGCGGTTGCGGATGAAATGATCGGAGGGCAGGACAGCCATCGACGCATCCCTATCGCGTTTGTGCAGGACGGCGGCTGCCAGCCCCACCACAGAGGCGGTTCCGCGCGGCGCGGTTTCGATCAGGTAATTTTCTTCGGGAATCTCAGGGGTCTGCAAGCGCATCTCACGCGCCTGGTCTTCGACGGTCACAATCAAAATTCGTTCGGGCGGAAACAAACTTTCCAGCCGCCGCACCGTTCCCTGAAAGAGGGTGTCCTGCCCAAGCAAGGGCAGCAACTGCTTCGGTTTTTCCTTCCGCGAAACGGGCCAGAGACGAGTCCCGCCGCCGCCCGCCATAATGACTGCATACGTGTGTTCGGTCATTTAATGTTCCTTTGTGGAGAGGTGGGGAAGTAGGCAGGTAGGCAGGTAAACAAGTAAACAGGTACACAATCGGGAGTCTGTCTACCAACCTACCAACCTACCAATCTACCAACCTACCAATCTACCAACCTACCTGAATTACCTGTCTGCCGTCCCATCTACCTGATATTCACCAGCCGACTCTTTTACCGCGACATAATTCATGCCACCCACCTGGCGAACCATGCCCTTCAATTCCATCAGCGCCAGTGTAGCAGAAACCCGCTCGATGGGCAAATCAGCCTGATTGCGGATTTCATCCACATGCAGCGGCTCGGCGCCAAGCACATTCCACAAACGCGCCTCGGTTTCATCGGTTGGCAAAACCCTGCGCGCAGATTTATATTCGCCGATCCGCGCAAAATCCAACGCCTGCATAATATCATCCATCTTCAATAAAGGTTGCGCGCCGTTTTGAATCAGCCTGTTCGCGCCTTTGCTTTGCGGCGCAAAAATACCGCCCGGCACGGCAAAGATTTCACGTCCCTGCTCGGCGGCAAACTCGGCAGTAATCAGCGCGCCGCTGGTCTCGCCCGCTTCGATAACCACCACAGCCAGAGACAACCCCGAAATAATTCGGTTACGCGGCGGAAAATTGGATGCGTCCGGCGGCGTACCGGGGGCATAATCGCTGATGATTGCGCCGCGCTCCATCATCTGTTCCGCCAGTTTGGCATGTTCCGGCGGATAGATAACATCGACCCCAGACCCCAAAATTCCAATAGTGCGCCCGCCTGCCTTCATCGCCGCCTGATGCGCCACCGCATCCACGCCGCGCGCCAGCCCGCTGACCACCGTGATTCCATTCGACGCTAGAAACGAAGCGAGTTCCTCTGTCACCTGCCTGCCATACGGTGTGATGCGGCGCGTGCCAACAATGGCAACCGCAAACAGGTCGTCGGTCAGGTACTCGCCGCGCAGGTACAGCACGGGCGGCGGCTGGTCGATTTCTTTTAATCGCGCTGGATATTCGTTGTCCTGCCAGGTGAGGATTTTAATTCCCCTCGATTCGATCTTCTCCCAGACTTGATCGAGGTTGATATTTTTCCGCGCCGCGAGGACTCTTTCCACCACCTTCGCCCCCAAACCTGACTCTGCCAAACTGGCTGGGTCAGCCCCCCAAGCCGATTCCAAATCGCCAAAGTGCGCGACCAATCCCTGCATCCGCACCGCGCCGATGCCTTTGATGAGATTAAAACCGACCCAGTATTTCCTGTCGTTCATGATGCCAAGACGTTAAACGCTCAACGTTTAACGTAATCCATCGAGCAGGTGAACCGTCAGCAGGCGGCGCTCCATGTCGCGGTTGAGAATGACGGAGGGAATGACCGGCAGGAGAATCTCCTTGCCCGCTTCATCGCGCACGACGTAGACATCGTTGGCGCCCGTTTCCAAAACCTCGACCAGCTTGCCCAGCGGACTGCCGGCATCATCCACTACATCCAGCCCGATCAATTCATATCGATAATATTGACCTTCGGGCAGGGGCGGCGTTTCAGACGCCTTGATGTAGACCCACTGGTTGCGGAATTTTCCCGCATCTTCGGGCGTATCCACGCCGCGAAAACTGATCAGCAGCGAATCGCCATGCGGGCGAACGGTGTCAAACGTCAGCGGCTGGCGCTTTTCGCCCACCAAAACCCTGCGTCCCGATTTGATGCGTTCGGGGAAGTCGGTGTGTAAATCCATGATGATCTCGCCCTGCACCCCATGCGGGCGGCGGAGAAATCCGATGACTAAATGGACAGGCTCGCCGACGGGCGAGCCTGGGTTGTTCTGCGTTGGCGCTGGCATCAGGGTTCCATCACATCGAGTATGGCTTGCTTGCCTTCGCGTTCGGCTGCCACTTTGAGCAGGATGCGAATAGAGTTCGCCACCTTCCCGCTTTTGCCGATCACCCGCCCCATATCGTCCTTGTTGACGCTGAGTTCGATGCGGGTGCGCGCGCCTCCCCCACTCTGCTTCACCTTCACCTCTTCGGGATGATCCACGAGAGACTTGGCTATGAATTCGATCAGGTCTTTCATAATTATTTCTTTCAATAGACCCTAAAGGTTCGCTTTGCGAAAACCTTTAGGGTCTCATCGGTTAATCCCTGCGGGTCTTGACGGGCGCGCCGCGCTGGGCTTCGGCTTGAACAGCTTCTGCCACAAGGGCTTCCACTGCCTCACCCTTCTTGAAGCGGTCGAAACGCGCCTGGGTGCCGGAGGTCTTGAAAATCTGCGCCACAGATTCAGTCGGCTGGGCGCCGTTCTTCATCCAGTGATAGACGCGGTCTTCCTTGATGTGAATGGTGGCGGGGTTGGTGCGCGGATTGTACACGCCCAAAATTTCCAAAAAGCGACCATCGCGCGGGGATTCCTTGTCCGCTGCGATGATGCGGTACGTGGGTTGGCCCTTGAGACCAATACGACGTAAACGAATACGAACCATGTTACTTACTCCTTGAGATATGTTTTACGTTCCAGACAGGCACGAGAGGAGTTGCGTGAAAGGACTCACGCGGGGTGCGGGCTGAAATCGCGCGGCATATTGTACCAGAGAAAGGAGGAAATCGAGTTTTTTTGAGTTCCCTTGGAATTGCCGTGATGCAGCACGTTCAACCGTTGCCTGTATTTGGGAAATTTCCAGAAAGCCCGGGCGATTTATTCGATTCATTGCCTTCGGTAGTAAAATATCGAGAGTTGACAGTCGGTGGCTAGCAGATTAAGCGGATTTAGACAGCGCCATGCTGTATAAACAATCGTTAGCCCGCCCGCGCCAAAGCAAAGAAAATTGAAAACAGCAATTTCTAAAATTCAATCAAGTTAACCGTGATGGATTTACAACAGAGCATTATCATTTCGTCTTTCAAGCAAGCCTATCAAGCCCAAGCAAAAGAACTTATATTAGCAGGTCTTGAAGAGCATTGGGGTGTGCTTGACCTAAGTAAAAACCCTGACTTAGACGATATAGGCTCAAGTTATATAAACGGGCTATTTTTGGTTGCGCTGAAAAATAATGAAGTAGTTGGTACAGGCGCAATCATTCCAAGACCAAATAATGCAGGTGAAATTGTCAGAATGTCGGTTGCAACCCATTTACGCCGTAACGGTATTGGGAAAATGCTTCTTGATGAACTCTGTAATCATGCAAGAAAAGCAGGCTATGTAAAAATTATTCTTGAAACCACTGAAACATGGCAAGAAGTTATTGAATTTTATAAAAACTATGGTTTTCAAATAACTCATTATCGTGACGGTGATGTTTATTTTTCTTTAGAAATATAATGTAGCAGGTAAAATCATGACGTTATGTTTAAGGCAAAGGTATCTTATGTCAAAAAGCGGGCTAACAAAGCATGCACCCGACGCTGGGGATTCTGGCGCGATTCCAAGCCTTTTTCTACACCTCAGCCTTTTTCCAGTCGGACGGCGTTCCGCCGCCCGCCCCAGCGCGGGTAACGCAAACCGTTGAGACTGTCGAAAAAGTCACTTTTCAAAAATAATTTTTGAAAAGTGGGAAGGAACCACTGAAAAACGCCCGTTTTTTCGCCTTCTGCACAACATTTTGGCGATTTTCGAGCCTGTTGTGGGAGATTTTTTTGAGGATTTTTCAGACAAGAGGTTTTTCGACAGTCTCGTTGGGTGGCTTTCATCGCTGAATACAATCTTCAAAAACGCTAGCATTTTTTGTAGTGGGTAGGGCTCGTGGTCGCAACTTTTTGCCACAAACTAGCACGGATTTCAAAATCCTAATCAGCGAAAATCCGTGAAATCAATGGCTGTTTTTGGGGCGGAAGATTCCACAGTTTACCGCAGCGCTGCCTTTGTAGTTTGGGCTAAGTAAAAATGAGATTTTTTGTTCTTCACAATTCGCAAAAGAATGCTGGAGATAAACATGAAATCATTACAAGAAAACATGGTTGAATTTAGAAATCAGCTAGAAAGAGGGGCAATTCAAAAAGCATATCTAGGGTTAATGGAATATATGGTGAGTTTGAAGAAGCACTTCGCAAACAAGTATCCTGATTTTTCCACGCCTGGAAATCTTTATAACGGATATATGGACATGACCTATTTTTCGATCTTCCCCAGGTCGTTGAAGGATAGAGATTTGAAGATTGCGATAGTTTTTCTTTACGACATGTTTCGGTTTGAGATTTGGCTCTCTGGAAAAAATAAGCGGGTTCTTGCAAAATATTGGCAAATTATCAGCAAGAGTAAATGGAGTAAGTACAAAATTGTAGCGCCTGCGAAAGGTGTAGATTCTGTTTTAGAACATATTTTGGTAGACAACCCAGACTTTAGTGATTTAGACGTTTTGACAAAACAAATAGAGCAAGGAACTTTGAAATTCATTCAAGACATTGAAAGGTTTCTGGTCAAAAACGCCACCTAACAAAGCCTGTGCCCGAGGGGTGCGACACTGGCTTCGAGTTTTTCCTGCTCCCAAGCCCCCTGCTCACCAAAAAAAATCCGTTACCCATGAAAACATCCCCCATGAATAAGCAATCGCATCAAGCAAGATTATTATTGTTTTTGGCAATTCTCTCGCTCTCGTGCAGTAGTATAACGATTGCGCTGAAACCTCCGACAGCCGAACCTTTTACGCCCGCCGAGCAAATTGGTTTTGATTATGCCAGCCAAACTCCAGCGTCGCCTGACGGCGATGGATCCGCCCCGCTTCATCTGTTCCTGCACAAATACCGCGCGCCAAACGATGGCTTTATTACCGCTGTCGCCTATTTGAATGACGGCGACAGCGTCTCAGAATCATTCGACTTGCTCATCCTACGCCCTGACAATAACGACTGGAAGGTTATTTATCGGATTACCTTATCCGACGATCACCCCTCCGCCAAAACAGGGATTACCATGTCAACCCTGCCATCTCCGTTCCCCATCCAGAAGAACGACATATTCGCGCACTGGCAATATGAAGCGGACGGAGCCATCCCGCTAAACACAGACAACGAGGCATTGGATGGTTTCAGCGTCGGTCAATATGATTTCCGCTCCGCCGATGTCGAAATCGGGCAATCCATCAACAAGGAAGGCTTTTCTGGGCAGCGGGATTATTTCATAAACCTTATTTTTACAACCGCCCCATAAATTTTCTATCAAGTTGAACTCACCAAAAAGAAGTTGGAATTTTTTCTCTACCGCGCCCCAAATTCTTAGCCGCCGATTTCGCAAATTCGCGCGAATTGCGCAATGAAAATCAGCGGATTTCACGGCAAAAAATTCTTGAGGTAGTAAAAGTAAAACTTCAAAAAACTTGATTTACGATGTATCGAATGACCTCACGTGGAAATGCGATGAGAACCGAATTTATCGATTTTTCAATTCCAACGCCGCCCGGTCGGCGTTTTTTTCGTCTGGGAGATTGTGTTAGAATATTCACATATTGCTTTACCATGAGGACTCACGTGTCTACCCCAACCAAACCACAATCAACACCATTACATCCAAAACGGCGCGGCATCATCGTTGGCGCGTCCACTGGCATGGGCGCCGTCCTTGCCCGCAAATTGACGAGGGAAGGCTACACCGTCGCCCTGATTGCCCCCCAAAAAGATAAACTCGAATCGCTGTGCGGGGAAATCAATTCTGAATCAACTGAAACCCGCGCTTTTCCATACCCCCATGATGTGACAAATTATCACGAAGTCCCCGCCCTGCTGCGAAAAGTCATCGCAGACCTCGGCGGGCTGGACTTGCTGGTTTACATGGCGGGCGTCAACTATCCCCCCGGACTGGAAAACTACAACTTCGAAGACGACCGCAAGATGGTCGAAGTCAACCTGCTCGGCGCGATGGCTTGGCTCAGTCCGGTGGCAGAGATGTTCCAAAGCGCAAAGGCGGGGCAAATCGTCGGCATCTCTTCGGTGGCAGGCGACAGGGGACGCATCGGCAACCCCGGCTACAACACTTCGAAGGCGGCATTGACCACCTACCTGGAAGCGCTCCGCAACCGCCTCACCCGCCACGGAGTCAACGTCTTGACGGTCAAGCCTGGCTTCGTCAAAACTGAAATGATTAAAGCCGCGCAGGGCAGCACGCCTTTTGCCCTCGCGCCCGAACAGGCAGTCGAAGATATTTACAAAGCCATGCGCGGACGCAAGCAGGTGATTTACACCGCGCCCATCTGGCGCTGGATCATGCTCATCATCCAGCACATCCCCTCGGTCATCTTCCGCCGAATGTCTTTCTAACCCTCCCCAAACCCTAAAGGTTTTCAAAGCCTTTAGGGTTTCCATTCAAAAACCAAAATGCAAAAAAACTTCACCCAACTCGAAAACTTCGGGCACTCCATGAGCGCCCCATCCTATCTCATCAAACCCGCCACAGCGGACGAAATCAATGAGGTCTTTTCCCAGGCGAAAAAACTGGGGCTGGTCGTCACCGCGCGTGGGGCGGGACGCAGTTACAACGATGCGGCGCTTGCGGGCGGCGGCATTGTGTTGGATATGCGCGGCATGAATGCCATCACCGCCTGGGATCCTGCTACGGGACTCATCACCGCGCAGCCCGGCGTGACGCTCGAACAAGTCTGGCACAAAGTCCTTGCGGACGGCTGGTGGCCCCCCGTGGTTTCGGGGACGATGACCACCACCCTGGGCGGCTGCCTCGCGGCGAATATTCACGGTAAAAATAATTTCAGGATGGGAACCATCGGCGAGCATGTGGTCGAGTTCACCGCCGTCCTGCCCACCGGCGCGGAAATTACCTGCTCGCCCAAGAAGAACGGCGACCTGTTTCACGCCATGATCAGCGGGCTGGGGATGCTGGGCGTCTTCACCTCGATTACCCTGCAAATGAAACATGTCGAATCAGGACTGCTGGAGGTGCAGGCGTGGCCCGCCCACGACCTGCAAGAGCACCTTGCCCTGCTGCTCGATAACGCCCCCAGTTACGACTACATCGTCGGCTGGCTGGACAGCACGCACGGCGGCAAGACCCTGGGACGCGGACAAATTCACGCCGCAAACTACCTGCACGGCAGCGAAGACCCCAATCCGCAGGAAACAATGAAGTTGGAAAATCAAATCCTGCCGCCGCGCATCTTTGGCGTTTTCCCCAAGTCGATTTTGTACGTTTTCATGAAGCCGTTTGCCAACAACTTCGGCTGGTCGCTGGTGAACATGGCGAAGTACATCGCCTCGATTCCGCGCCACACCTTCCGCCAGTCTCATGCGGCGTTTCACTTCCTGCTCGACTACGTTCCCAAGTGGGAACTTTCCTACGGGCGCGGCGGGTTGATTCAATACCAGTCCTTCCTGCCCAAAGAAACCGCCGAAGACGCTTGGCGCGAAATACTGGAGATGTCGCTCAAGCGCGGACTCCCCTCCTACCTGGGCGTGACCAAACGCCACCGCCCCGACAAGTTCCTGCTGACTCATGCGGTGGATGGCTTCTCGCTCGCGCTGGATTTCAAAGTCACAGACAGCAAACGCGCCGAACTCGGCGAAATGCTCCAGGAATTCGACAAAATCGTCTTGCAGGCGGGCGGCAGGTTCTACTTCGCCAAGAACAGCGAAACCACCGCCGAAACCGCGAAGAAATTCTACGGCGAGGAAACCATCGAAAAGTTCAAGAAACTCAAGAAACGCTGCGACCCGAACGGGTTATTGGAATCAGACCTATACCGCAGGATTTTCGAGTAAACAGCAAAACGTCCCGCCTGAAAACGGGACGTTTTTTATTGGCTGATATCGTTGACGTAATCCACCGCCCCGGAACAGGCTCCGACAAGGTAGGGGGAAACGTTTTCCCAAGTGAGGGGTTGGTCCTCGCCCTGCGCGCGGGTCAATCCTTCGGCGAGACAGGTTCCACCGGCGTTGTAATTCACCAGGGTAAACTTCCACAAATCTTCATACGAAGCGACTTCGCCCGGCACGCTGCCTGTGTAGTTCTCGACCACCTGCCCCGCCTGGCGGCAATTGGCAATCATGGTGTGGGCAAAGACCGCCACCGAGAACTCCGCCCGCGCCAAATCGATTCCCAGCGGGCAATCTTCGCAAGTGGCATTGACGCTCCCCACCAGAAGCCGCCGCAACTGTTCCTGCTCCGCTTCATCCAAATTCATATATCCATTTCCGCAGGCATCTTCAGGATAGACCATCGGGCAAAACTGCTCGAAGAATGAATCATTCCAGAACAGGGTGGTGTCCGCTCCGTTTTCGGTCAATTGCCCAAGCCCCACATCCAGGGAGCCGTCGTAAATTCCAGGCCAGAACTGACTCTCGCGGGCAAACAAATTTTTCAATAATCGGGCGGGGATGGCTGCATTCTGCGCTGTGGATAAAATCAACTCGTCGAACTGATTCTGCCACTCGACAACGGCGGGGCGCGTCGTCTCGAGTCCGCACTGGTTCACGCCGCCGCCAGGGGTCAAACCGCCATCTGTGCAGGCGCTTGCGTCCACCGCCCCTTGTCGAATCAAATTGGCAGAAAGATAGGTGTAGGGGATGTCGCTGCTGAGGTCTTCGCTTTGAGTTGGGGTGGTGAGCCATTCGGGCGGTCCACCAACGGGGGGAAAGACATTCCACGAATCAGCGCAGACGGCGACGCTTTGTCCCTGCCACTGCGACGATAGAACGTCTGCATACCAGTACATTTGATCGGGATCACCCTCGTCCGCTTTTTGCACGCGTACCAGCGCATCGAAAATAATACTGCTGTCGCCATAGGTGGAGTATGACCAGAATTGAACTGGGACTCCCTCTGCTCCCGTTTCGGGAATCTGAAATTTACAAGTATCGCCCTCGCAGTCGAAGGGTTGCCCATCATAAGTACCGGCGATGCGGATAATGGATTCATCCTGCAGGGGTTCCTGCCCGGTGATGACCAGCGTCGGCTTGCTTTCGCAAACATTGGTGGATACGCTGGCAACGGGTTCGCAATCTTCGAGCGAGATCCACGCGCTGGCAGGTTCCAGTTCCAGCGGAACTTCCTTTTCCTCCAGGTAGCTGTCGCTGGAAGAAATATAGTAGCCTGCGCATTTTCTTTTATTTTTTGCCACACATGGGGCTTGGACGATCCAATCTTCGTAGATGTCTTCGCCGCAATCCCTGTACACTTCCCACGGCAACGGCACGCCTTCGTGATCGACGATCAAGGTACAAACTGATTTCTGGTACTTCCAGGTCGCCATTTGCCATTCGTAAGCCTGATACTCGACCGTGAGAACAGTAAACCTGTCGGGACCTGGCGGCGGGTTGGGATCAGACGCAAGGGCAGAATCCGCATTTTGGGCGGGCAAGTCCTGGCGCGCAAATGCCATTCCATTGACGGCAACGATGATCGAGAGCAGTCCAAGAACCCAGTAGCGTCTCATCAAATCAAAAAGTCCGCTTTCATTATAAGCGGACTTTTTGATTTACGAACATTTTGCAACGCGGAAATTTATTTTTTGGATGGCTTCTCGTCCAGCGATTCGAGCGTTTCCACATCCTGATTCAAATTACGGTTGCGGATGTACAGGCTGAGGACATAAATGCCCATCGTTACAAAGCTGATGACGAAGCCAGCGATCATGTAGGTTGAGGTATCGGGGGTATCCATGTGATTCTCCAATTACATCGAGACTTTAAGCTTGAGTTGTTCGACCTTTTCTTCCAACGCACCAAGGCGGACGCGGTGCCAGACGAAGTCCACAAAGATGATGGTGAAGGCGAAGAGGGCGAAGAAGAAGGCGGTCTTCATGTCGGGCGTCATGCTGAGTTTGTCCTGGTTTGCGTTCGCCGCACCGACGACGACAGGGTGGATGGAGCGGAACAGGCGGATGACCATGAAGGTGATCGGGGCGCTGATTCCACCCAGCAGGGTGTAGACCGCGCCGAAGCGCGCGCGTTTTTCGGGGTCTTCGATTCCCTGACGGAGCATGAAATAGGCGATGTAGATCAGTTCAGTGACGGCGGCGGTGGTCAGGCGCGGATCCCAAGTCCACCAGGTATTCCAGGCGGGACGCGCCCAGATGGAGCCGAGGACGATGGTCAGGAAGAAGAACATCGCGCTGACTTCGACCAGTGCGAGTTCAAACCTATCCCATTTCATGTCTTTGGTCACGAGGTAGACAATGCCCGAAACAGCGGCGAGGACGAAGCCAAGCAATCCCACCCAGGCGGTTCCGATGTGGAAATAGAACACGCGCTGAACCTGTCCCATCACCTGTTCGGTGGGAGCAAAGAAAAGCGCCAGATAGGTGGAAATTGCCAAAACGATAATGGACACGATATCAAGTATTTTTAGTAAGGTTGGTTTGGGTTGCATTTGTAACTCCTGAGACAATTTACGATTTTGAATTAACTACTTACCACTTACCATTTACCACTGTTCACTGATTACTGCTCTCATTCCTCCACCACATAATCAAACACCATAAACGCCACGGCGATGAAGACCACGTCGTAGACGAGAAGAATGTTGAACGGGGTGAGGACTTCGGAAAATTCCGCGCCTGCCAGCAATCCATTGCTGACTTTGACCGCCGCCAGCAGGACGGGGATGGCAACAGGGAAGAGCAAAATCGGCAGCAGCACTTCGCGGGTGCGGGTTTGGACGGACATGGCGGAGAGCAGAGTCCCGACGGCGGTGTAGCCAATCGAGCCGAGCAAAATCACGCCGAGCAGGTCAAGGCGGAAGAGATTCACGTTGTACAACATGCTGTAAATCGGCAGCACAAAGGCTTCGACGATCAGCATGAAGACCAGGTTGCTGATGGCTTTGCCAAAGTAAATCGCGGAGCGGTCAACGGGGGCAAGCAGCAGACCGTCCAGACAGCCGCGATCTTTTTCTGTGGACATGGAACGGTTGAGTCCCAGCGTGCCTGCAAAGGCGAAAGTCGTCCACAGCACGCCAGCGGTGACGGACTGCCGCACCTTCACATCCAGTTCCAGCGCAAAGTTGAAGATGATAATGACCAGCAGCGAAAAAACCAGCATGGCGGAGACCAACTCGAACGAGCGCAGTTCAGCAGCAAGGTCTTTGCGGACGATGGCGAAGGTGGCTTTGAGGATGGAGGGTTTAACGTTTAACGTTAAACGTTCAACGTTCTTTGTTTTTTCTGTCATTTCAATCCACCAATGCCTGTTTGTAGTATGCCAGCAAATTCGTGTCGCGCAGGTCTTCGCGTTTGGCGGAGGCGGCAATCACGCCGCGCGAGAGGATGTCGAAGCGGGTGGCGAGGTCTTCGGCGCGGGCGAGGTCGTGGGAGGTCATCACCACCGTCCGCCCTTCGGCAGCGACGGAGCGCAGGACTTCATCCAGCATTTCAGAGGCGTCCTGGTCGAGACCTGTGTACGGCTCGTCGAACAACATCACTTCGGGGTTGTGGATGACGGCGCGCCCGATGGCGAGTCTCTGCTGCATTCCGCGCGAGAAGGTGCGGACCAGGTCCTTGCGGCGATTTTCCAAGCCGACCATGTCCAGCACCTCGGTAATTCGAGATTGGGAATTGGCAATGCCATACATGCTGGCGTAGAACTGCAAATTTTCCTCGGCGGTCAGGTCGGGATAAAGCAACGGCATGTGTGAGACGACTCCCAACTTGGCGCGGACTTGCGCCGCCTCATTCGGCAGTGGATGACCCGCCACCTGAACCTGTCCAAGCGAAGGGCGCGACAGCGAAGCAAGGATTCTCAAAAAGGTGGTCTTGCCCGCCCCGTTGGGACCCAGCAACGCCACGAACTCACCCTGCTCGACGGAGAAATCCAATCCGCGCAGGATGATTTTGAGACCAAAACGTTTGACGAGTTTTTTGACGATAATCATTGGCTGTTGGTTGTCTTGATTGGTACGTTGGACTTGGGGCTTGGGACGTGGTACGTGGGACGTTGAAGGTCTATCGAACGCCCCACGCCCCACGTTCTACGCCTTCCTCTTCAACGCTTCCTTCAACTCACCCCGCCGCTGTTGATAGGCTTCGTCGGGGATTTTGCCTGCGCGGTGCAGGTCGTCGAGGGCGATGATGGCGTCCATCACGGATTCGGGGTCGCCGAATTCTTCTTCGTCGTCGTCCGCTTCGTCGTCGGTTTCTTCACTGCGATTGCGGTCACGCCAGAACAGGAACGCGCCCGCGAGGATGAGCGCCACGCCCAATCCGCCAATGCCGAAGAGCAGGTTCTTGTTTTGCAATGGGTCGGGGTTAACGGCGGTGGTCTCCTGCGGCTGACCCTTCAATGTGAAGTCGAGGCTTGCGCCCTTCGCCAGGTTACTGGCGGTGTAAACGTGGAAGTTCATCGAGTCCATCATCGGCTGGACTCCGCCGTCGGTGAGGCTATCGCCTTCAACTTCCACGCCTTCGGGAACCATCAGGCTGATTTTGTCAATCGGCAAAAACGCGCCCTGCGAAATCGCAATCTCATCTCCGTTCGGCAGGGACGAGTAGGCAATCAAGCCGTAGGGTGTTTGGCTCGGCGGCAGGGCAAACCCGCCATCGAGCGGCAGGAACGGGGCGGTATCCTGTGTGGCTTCGTAGCCAAGCCCTTCCGCGCCAGCGGGGAACGGCGCAAACGGGATTTCAGTCCCCGAACCGATGTTCACCACAACCGTTTTATCGCTGTCGTTGACAATCGTGTACACCGCGAAAACCTGCGCGGCTTCGGCGTTGGCAAGGTCGAAGAACATTTGTACCGACTGAATCTTCAGCAGGCTGAAATCTTCGCTGGTGGCGTAAATCGTGATAGCGGGCAAAGACAATTCGGTTGCGCCCGCTTCAACGACGGAAAACTCCGACGAGTAGGTCTGCCCGTTCAACTCAACTTCGGCAAGGAAAATCAAACCCTCGTCGAGCGTCACGTCTGCGAAAGCAAACGCGCCGTTCGCGTCGAGCGTCCCTTCGAGCGTGACCACTTCTTCAGGAGCGGCAGTCATGTCGGTTCCGTGAGTGTATCCGCGCAAGGTGACTTTTATATTTTTGGGAAGGTCTGTGCCCGTCTGATTCTGGACGGAGCCTGTGACCTGTCCCCCGCTAACTGGCTGGGGTGTGGACTCCGCCTCAGGCTGGGATGTCCCTTCGGGGAGCGGAGTCAAACCCTCAGCGTTGACCGCTGCTTCCGTCACGGGAACAGCAGTCGGCGGAGTCTTTTGGGCGAAGGTCAAGCTGCGGAGGTAGGCGGCGACTGCCAGCGCGTCCTCATCCGAAAAATCCGCCCCAAAAGCGGGGAGATCGCCCATGCCGTCCTTCATCAAATCGACGAGGTCATTTTCAGTCAGCGCCGACATCATCTCTTGCGAAGAAAAATATTGGGCGCAATCGCCGCAGAGTTCCCTGCCCGCTTCGAGTTGTTCGGGCGTGGTGTGCAGGGTGACTGCGTAGGCGACCACGTCCCAGCGCTGCTGGTCGTTGAGGCTGGAGAAGGGCGGCATAAATTTTTGCAGGTTGCCCTGCGTGACCATTTGATACCACGCGGCGGGGGTCTTGCCCTGCGCGAATTCAGGCGAGCCAAGCAGGGGGATGGTGACGCCCTGACCTTCGAGCATGGTGCTTTGTGCGCCGTCACCCATGCCAGTTGCCCCGTGACAGGGAGCGCAGTTTTCAGCGTAGATGGCTTCGCCGTTGGCAGGGTCAGGCGCGGCGGCGGGGAAAAGCGCGCCCATCGTCGGCACGGCTGTCGGCGGCTTGTAATCGGGCGGCGGGGTGACATCCTCCGCGAGAGTGAAGTTGCAGGCGGTAAGAAGAACCGCGATAAGGGCAAAGGTGAAATAACGTAGTTTCATGTGTTTCCTAAAAACGTTGAACGTTCAACGTTTAACTCAATGATTTTCCACACGCGGGGCAAAACTTATCCGACGCCAGAACCGCCTTGCCGCACTTCGGGCAAAAACCAGCGGACTTGCTCTTTTGGTTTCGGCGGCGGGCGGCAATCATGGCTTCGATATCGTCGTCGCTCTCGATGACAGGCTTGGAGCCAGAGTCGGCGCGACCTGCGGCGGTGGCTTTCTCGATCCGCGCTTCGGCATTGACGGCAGATGACGCGGCGGGAGCCAGTTCATCGAGTCGGCGCAAAATGTCCGCGCCTTTCTGGAGCAAGGCGGCACGCTGGTCGGGATATTCGCCTTCGGGGATTTTCCCGAGGTTGAAGTCGAAGTCAAGTTCCTGCAACGAGTTGATGACGCGGTCACGTTCCGCTTTGAGCGCCGAGACTTCGTGAGATTCTCCCGCGCGGGCGCGGCGGCTTTTCGCCATGAACGGCAGGTACAAATACGCGCCGACCATGACGAAGACGGCGAGGATTAAGAGGATGGAACTGATTTGCATGATTGGGTTACTCTCAGAGTTTGGAGAAATGGAGTCCAACGACTCCTGTCGTTGGAAGTCAAAAGTCGGGAGACTTTTGAGTCCGTTATTAAGTTAGTCTATGCTTTCCACGACGGATTTGATTTCGTTCACCGACATAAACGGGCCCACTTTCACATGCCGCAAAATTCCCTCGCGGTCGATGAAGTAGGTTTCGGGCACGCCCATCTGACGGTTGAGAATGCTCGAAATATTCGATTTCAAATCGGGGGCGTTGGGGAAGGTGATGTCGAACTTGGTCAGGTAGCCTTCGGCGCCTTTGGGTGTGTCCACGTAATCCACGCCGACGAGAACCACGTCGCCGCCGTCCTTGTAAAACTGCCAAGCTTCTTCGAGGTCGGGCGCTTCCTGCTCACAGGGCTTGCACCACGACGCCCAAATATTCACCACCACCACCTTGCCGCGCAAGTCGGAGAGTTTCATCTTCGCCGTGCCGTTGTACTCGTAGCCAGGGTAAAACTCCAATTCAAAATCGGGCACGGGTTTGCCAATTTCCGCCATCGGGTTTTGGGCGCGGCGTAAGCCAAATCCCACCAGCAGCAGCAATCCCGCCAAAGCCGCCCAAATCACAATCTGCGCTGATAGCGGAACGCCGCGTTTGTTCGTTGTTTCTTCGGTCATAAAATTCTCCCAAAATAAGACCTGACAGGTTTCCACAAGTATCCGACAAATGGGATGGATTCCCTGAAACCTGTCAGGTCTCTCATGTTACTTTTTCTTCTTCAACTCTTCTTCGAGACGCGAGACATAATCATCTTTCTGAACCTGCGCCGCGCTTTGAACGGGAGCGGCGGCTTTGGGCTTCGTCCACTGTTTGAGCGAGCGGAAGACGACGACCACGCCAATCAAAATGACGGCGGGCGGCAGGAGGTAAATCAGCCAGAAGAAGCCTTCTTTGGGAGGCTCCGCCAACACCCGCGCCCCGTACTGATCCACGAAGTGTTGGGTGATTTCCTCCTCAGTCTTGCCTTCCGCAAGCATGGTGCGGATCAACTCGCGCCACTCGTGACAAGCCTGGGTGGGACAAACATCCAGCGGCGTGCTCTCGCAAACGGGACAATACAACTTGCGGGCAATCGCGTTCACCTCATCGTCCGTCGGGACATTTTCCTGCGCGAAGGCAGGAGAGGCGGCAAACAGACTGCCAAGCAGGATAAGAAAAAGTATTGCGTAGTGCGTGGCGCGTAGTGACTTTTGTGTAAAATTAACTTTCATAAAAATATCTCCTGACGGATTACGAACCACGAACTACGCGCTTACGCCCTGTCTCACCTTGCGCGAAGCCCTCACGGGTTCTTCTGCTGGGTCGCGGTCGGGCCAGGCGGCAAAGAGAATGCCGATGAGGAAGAGCAGGCTGCCAATCCAGAGCCAATTCACCAGCGGATTGACGAAAATCTTGAAGGTCGCGCCCGCATTCGAGACGGGTTCCCAGTCCACCAGCAGGATGTACAGGTCATCCTTCAGCGTCGAACGGTTGCCAGGGATGGTCATGTTTTGTTGTGAGTCGAAGTAATAATCAATGCGCGGCGTGAGTTCGCCGAGATAAACGCCGTTCTCGTACACGTCCACCACGGCGCGGGTGTAGTTCACGCCATCGGCTTCGTCGGGCCAGGAAGCCAGCTCGCGGTATTGGACGGTGTAGCCTTCGAGGGTCAACTCTTCGCCCTGTTTCAGCGCGCCCTGCGTCTCAGTCTGGAAGACCTCGATACCGAGAATGCCGATCGCCATCAACATCATGCTGATGTGTATGATGTATCCGCCATAGCGGCGGCGGTTGCGTCCCATCAGGCGGGAGAGCGCCACGAAGAAGTTTTCACCCTGCGCCCGCTGACGCGCCCGAGCTGCCCGCCAAAACTCCTGCAAGGTGACCAGCAAAACCAGCGCAATCAGGAAGAACCCGATCAGGGCGATATAGTTCTGGGTGTAGGTGATAAACAGGACGACGGTCAGAATCACAGCCGCGAGAGCGGATTTCCACATGGCGCGTCCCAAAGTGGTGACGGTGGAATGTCCCCACGCCGAAAGCGGGGCGACACCCATCAGGAACATCAACGCCGCGAAGAGCGGAGCGGTGGCGCGTTCATAGAATGGCGGACCGAGAGTCACCTTTTGGTTGGTGAATAATTCCGAAGCCAGCGGCGAGACCACACCCCAGAAGCAGACCACGAGAATGCTCATGAAAAGCAGGTTGTTCAAAAGGAACAACGCCTCACGCGAAAGCATGGACTTCATTTCCGTCTCGCTTTGAAGCAGGGGCCAGCGCCAAATCAGCAGGGCAGTGGAAATGACCAACGTCAACGCGACGTAGCCCATGAAGAAGGGACCAATCGGGCTGTTGGCAAAGGCATGGACGGAAGACAGCACGCCCGAACGGGTGAGGAATGTCCCGAAGACGACGAGCGCATAGGTCAGGATGACAAGAATCATGTTCCAATGTTTGAACAAGCCGCGCTTTTCCTGAATCATCACTGAATGGAGGAAGGCAGTCCCCGTCAACCAGGGCATGAACGCCGCGATTTCGACGGGGTCCCAGCCCCAGTATCCGCCCCAGCCGAGGACGTCGTATGCCCAGCGTCCGCCGAGAACAAGCCCGAAGGAGAGGAAAAGCCACGCCCACAGCGACCAGCGTCGGGTGAGTCGAATCCAGCGGTCATCGGTGCGCCCCGTAATCAGCGCCGCAATCGCGAATGAAAATGGGATGACGTAGGACACAAATCCAAGATAGAGCATGGGCGGGTGGATGACCATACCAGGGTGGCGCAAAAGCGGATTCAAGCCGTTGCCATCTGGAGCGGCGAAGAGAGTCGCGCCAGCGGGGGCAAACATGTGCGGCTCGACATTTCCGCCGACCACCCAAAAACGGGTGAAGGGATTCTCGTAGAAAACCACCATGCCGAGGAAGAAAATAAGCGTGATGGCATTGACCACGATCACCCACGGCAGGAACTCGATGTCACGCTCCCACTTGCGGATGGTGACAGCGGAAGTGAATGCCGCCAGCAACCATGCCCAGAAAAGGAGCGAACCAGCTTGTCCGCCCCACCATGCGGTCACTTTGAGGTAGGTCGGCATACTGCGGCTGGTCACTTCGTAGACGAAGGCGACTTCAAAATGACTGGTGACCAGCAAATAGACCAACGCTCCCGCCGCCAGCGTGAGCAGGGGAAAGACCAGCAACATCCCGCGCCGCGCGCTTTCCACCAACGCCGCCGACTTGCCCGTCGCTCCGTACACCGCCGCAATCAGGCTGTAGACGGTGACGAGAAAACTTACCAATAAAATTCCGTATCCAAATTCTGCAAACATAATTTCTTCCTTGTGAGGAGTTCCAAATTTTTAGGCTAACCACGGAGGCACGGAGACACAGAGTTTTTTTATTTTCTCCGTGCTTCCGTGTCTCCGTGGTTCAAAATTGGAGAAATAAAACCTGACAGGGGACAACCTGTCAGGCAAGTTTGTTTAGTTCGCGGCGGCTTGCTCGGGAACCGCCTCTTCGTACTTGGTGGGGCATTTCAGCAGGATTTCGTCCGCATAGAAGACTCCGTCCTCGCCGAGTTTGCCCGTCAAAATCGCCTGGGCTTCGCTGCGGAGCAGGTCAGGCTTGGCGCCGACATAATGGATGGTCACCCGCTGTCGGGTCGGGTCGTTGACCGCCTGATACAACACTTCCGCCAGCCCGCCCTGCGCTTCGATCTCGGCGTTGTCGCCCGCCACGTGGGCAATATCAAAAGTTAGTTCGAGGGTCTGCGAATCGTAGCTAATCGTATCGCCCAGCACCGCGCCCGAAAGCCGCAGGCTCTTGCCGACGATGGAATCGCCCTTCGCCTTGACTTCATCTACGGTCATGAAGTATTCGGCGCTCGCCTGCGTGGATGAAACCAACAGGTAAACCACTGCCGCTAAAATCAGCGCGCCGCCGAGAAAGAATTTTGTGCGTTGCATGAATGCCTCCAGATAAAGTTTCGCTCCGATTAAATGTGCCAAATGGAACAATATACATCCATTTTACATGGCGAGATTAATTGTCCCTTAGTATTTGATGTATAAAAATGAAAATAAAAATAGAACAGACACCTTTTATTATCGGGTGTCTGTTCTGCGATTTTGTCAGGTCGATGTTTTTCGCTATTGCGCTGGCGCCCCTTCGATGGGATAGCCGTTGGCATACCATTCCTTCACGCCGCCCGTAACGCTGGTGGCATCGTAGCCCGCATTCCGCAGGATGTCGCGCCCGTCGTCACTGCGATTGCCGGAACGGCAGATGACCACAATCTTCTGTCCCTGTGGAACTTCGCTGACGCGGCTCGGCAGTTCATCCAACGGAATGAGCGTGGTGTTGGGAACGTGATACTCGTCCCACTCCTCCTGGGTGCGGACATCCAGCACGAAAGTTCCGCTTTGGTACATCTGGTAGGCTTCGTCCACGCCGATTTCGGCAGCCATTCCACCGCCTCCGCCGCCCGCCGACGAGGCGATCAAATAGACCAACAGGACAACAATCGCAACCAATCCCAGTTGAACTACGGGCTTACGCAAATATGCAGAGAGTCCGCTGCGGGGCTGAACGTTTTTCTTCTTCTTTGGCATGTTTCCTCACAAATTATTTTTTATCATTGGATGCAAAGATACCGCATGAGGTTACACGCCGAATGATTGCACCGCCGTTTCGAGGTCGGTGTAAATATCGAGAAACTGTTTCAATCCGACCACATCCAACACCTCTTCCACCGCAGATTGCGGACCGAGCAGTTTGATATGCTGGCGGACGGCTTTCTCGTTTTGCGCATTGATCGAACGAAAGGCGGGGCGTCCCGATTCCTTCGACTGGGTAAGATAACCCGCAAAAACCAGCGCCACCGAATGCAGGGACATCAACCCCGCGCTGCTGATATAGGGCACCGCGCTCAAATCGATCAAAAGATAACGCGCGCCTTCAGTGTAAACGTCCTGCGCCCTGGCAATCACGGTTGTGTAATTCGCGGCATCGAGGTTTCCCGTCAATTTCATGACGAGCACAGGCACACGCCCTTCCTGCCTGGAAAATGTAATCTGCATGGGATTCTCCTAGAAAGAGTCAATGGCTTTCTGCGGGTCGGTGAAGACCTCGAAGAACGCAGAATAGCCCACCATCTCCAATACGCCCGCGACATCAGATTGCGGGTTGAGCAGTTTGATGTGCTTTTGGAGTCCACCGTCACGGGTGTTATCCATCTTCTTGAGCGATGACCAGCCCTGATCGGAACCAGGCAGGGATTCGCCGCGCACCAGCAGGGCAATCGTATGCAGGGCAATCAATCCCGCGCTCGAAATGTACGTCAAACTGCCAAGGTCAAGCAGGAGGTCTTTGGCGCCCGCGTGGATAGCCTCGCTTGCCTTTGCAATCAGCGTCTGGTAGGTCTGGCTGTCCAACTGTCCGTTGATGCGGATGACCAAAACAGGGACGCGTCCCTGCGCTTGCGAAATTTCGATTTCCATAATCTCTCCTCTCGAATAATCGCAAATTATAAACCCGCTTTACGCTCCAGCCTTGCCAGCCTGTGATCAATCTCTTCCAGCCAGTGTTTGCGAATGTAGACAGGCTCGGCGCGTTCGGCTTCCTTTCGCGCCGACTTCGCCCATTTGATTGCGCTTTTCGCGTCACGTTTTTTATGTTCGAAATATTTTGCCAGTTCGATGTGGGCGTAGATGTGACCCTGCTTCGCCGCCTGCTCCCAAAGCGAGATTGCCTGTTCGATGTCGCCGCGCTTCTTTTGGAGGATGGACAACCGCTTCACTGCCACGCCGAAATCTGATTCATCCAACCCCAACTCGAGTCCACGCTCGAAGAGGCGGGCGGCTTCGTCCCAGCGGTTGAGGTCTTCGTAGAGTTTGCCCAGCGCAATGAAATCCAAGCCATGCTCGACGCGCCCATTGTACGGGTCGGCGAGCAAGTCGCTGACATGCCCCAGCAAAGCCGCCATTGCCACCACATCCATCGCGTTGTGATAAAAAACTCCACCCAACGGACGCGCATCCTGCGTGCGAAGGTAATCAAAATACAGCCAGGGAATTTCATAGCCTGGCACTTCCTCAGAAGCGCGGGTGAATCCCAGCACATGCTCTTCGAGATATTTCAACGCCCGCGAGGGAAGCCTGTCACGCCACAACCGCCGCGCAAGGGGCAGCAGGTCGAGGTGGGCATAATTTTTGAATGGGACTGGGATGCGGTGCAGTGAGTAACGGATTTTGAGCAGGGGCGCGTCGAAGGATTTGCCGTTGAATGTGACCAGCGCTTCGCACGGGGCGAGGAAATCAATCAACGCTTCGAGCATGGCGGGTTCTTCGGAAGGATCGCGCAGAAAGAACTGTTGAAGATTGAATTTGCCGTCCACAAAACGTCCCACGCCGACGAGGAAGGCATACGTCCCCGTGCCGCCCGCCATACCCGATGTTTCGGTATCGAGAAAGGCAAACTTACCGATAGGCAGTTCGGCAATCCGCGGGTCATTCGCCCACTCTGAAATTAAAGAAAGCGGGGATTTTATGAAAGGGGATGCCGTGCCGTGCAGGTAGTCATCATCAAAGATTTTTTCCGCCACAAAGGCGTCGCCGCACGGGGTGGGGTGAAAACTCCCAGCCACCACCGAGTCAATCGAATGGCTGTCAGGCTGGGGCGGGATGGGAATTTGGTTTCCCGTCTTCACGCCCAATGATTTGAGTTTATCGGCAAGCGAGGGCACGAATCTATCCCGCATAAAAAATTTGACTGCCGCCTGGCGGGCAACAGTCAAATACAAGGTTATACCTGCTCGAAGCGCTGGACAGGGACGACAAACAGCGTGGCGCGTTTTTTGTCGCCAGCGGAGGGCAGGGCGGCGCGTACCACTTGAATCGCATCGTCCACCTGTTCATCATCCACACCCAAGAGCATGGAGACTACGCCGCTGCGCATGAATCCGCCAGTGGAGGCGATGCGCGTCACGCGGAAGTTGGCAGCGGTGAATGCCCGCATCAAGGTATCGGCGTCGTTGTCCTGTACGATGACAATAATCATTTTCATAATAAATTCTCCTTGTAAACCTGACAGGTCTTATCGACGTAATTGATGATTTGAGTTCTTGTTGAGACCTGTCAGGTTTTTCTATTTTTTATATCTGTTCAAACCGTTCCACAGGCAGGGCAAAGACCGTTGCGCCGCCGACGGTGACGGGCACGGGCGCGGGCATTGGCATGGGCGAGCCTTCGAGCGGCAGGGTCATGTATTCGATGCGCTGGCGGCATGAAGTTTGCAACACTTTGAGGGCTTGCTCTTCTTTTTCGGCGGGCAGACCAATCAACAGCGTGGCGTTGCGGCGACCCAAAAAACCGCCTGCGCTGGAAAGATAAGTCAGCGAAGCGCCCACGCCTTGCAGGGCTTTGGTTGCCGCCTCCAAATCCTGATCCTGGACGACTGCCACCAATAACAAATGGATTGGATTTTCCATGCGAATCTCCTTTGACGAAAACGCTTCGCGCCGCGCCGCGCCTTGAGCGGGTCGCTGCTTCGAGCGGGCGTTTTCCTGCTTTGATATTATCAGATGTTCGGGGATGATTCAACCTTACAACCAGCGGTAAACCAGCGCATACAAAATACTTGCAATGGCGCAGGTGACCAGCATCACGGGCATTCCGCGCCGCAGCCAAAGGGCGGCGGTGATGGGGGAGCGAGTCTTCTCTGACAGCGTGGCAACAATGATGTTGGCGCTGGAGCCGATGATGGTTCCACTGCCGCCGAAGCCCGCGCCGAATGCCAGCGCCCACCACAGCGGACTGATGTCCATGCCTGTTTCGCCCAAGCCTTTGATGACGGGAATCAGCGCAATGGTGATTGGCACATTATCGACGACGGCGGAGAGCGCGGCGACAATCCAAATCACCAGCACGCCGAACAAGACGGGTGAAACCTCCGAGGCATTCTCGAACAAACCCACCGTCATTTCCAACGCGCCCGAATGTTCCAAGCCGCCCACCATCACGAACAACGAACCGAAGAAAAGCAGCACGCTCCATTCGATTTTTTTCAATACGTCGTGGATGTCGGGTTGAATCCAGAGCAGGGCAATTGCGGCGGCGCTCAAAGCCACCAGCGAAGGTTCGACATGCAGAAGATGATGCACGAAGAAAAATAAGATCGCCCCGCCCAGCACGATGAGAATCTGGCGCGCCGTTTTGGGATGGTTCAAAGTTTCAGCGGGGTCGAGTTCCATGACCGCCTTGCTGCGCTGTGACTGTTTGGCTAAATCCTGCTTGAAAAGATATTTCAGCAGAAAAAACGCCCCCGCCCACGAGAACAGCACAATCGGCAGCGAATAGACGAGAAAGTCGTTGAACGATAAGCCCGCCGCCGAGCCAATCAAGACGTTGGGCGGGTCGCCCACCAACGTTGCCACGCCGCCCACGTTGGACAGCAGGGCTTCGGTCATCAGGTAGGGCAGGGCGCTCACGCCCAAAATTTCGCTGATGAGGATGGTGACGGGCGCAATCAGCACGACGGTGGTCACGTTATCCAGCAGCATGGAAAGGATGGTGGTGATGACGCTCAGCAGGAGAAAGAGCCGAATTTGGTTGCCTTTGGAGGCGCGGGCGGCAAGCACGGCAAGGTATTGAAAAAAACCCGTCGGCTCCAGCATGGCGACGAGAATCATCATCCCCAGCAACAGACCGAGGGTGTTGAAATCAATCGCGGCGATGGCTGCTTCTTCCGAGTAGAAACCAAGCGCCTTGCCCACGCCAATCATCAACACCGCGCCAACAATGGCGACGATGGAGCGGTTGATTTTCTCCCAGAAAATGAGAATCAGACTGCCGAAGAAAATGACGGATGAAAGGATGACGGGGAGCAGGGTCATGCTTCCGCCTTGAACCAGGTCGAAAGGATGGCGACTCCCACATCCACCCGCGAGGCAATGCCCGCCATTTTCCCGTCTTTGGCGACGACGGGAATGTCGTGCATATTTTGCTGGAGCATCAGCGAATACGCGCGCAGCAAGCCGCAATCTTCTTTCACGGTAAAGACGGGGCGCATGATGGATTTGACCTGCTTTTTCAGGGTCTCTGCCGAGGGACGCATATCTTCCACCGCGCCAAAGTCGTGGACAAAATCCACGTCTGCCACAAAATCGACGAAGGCGGGCATTTCGAGTTTGAGCAGGTCGCGCAGCCCAATTACGCCGACGGGGACGTTGTGGTCGTCCACCACAGGCAGCGAACCGATATGCCTTTTGACAAAAAGAGTCATCGCTTCGCGAATGGTCGTATCGGCATGGATGGAAATTACATCGCGTTTCATACAGGTTTTTACGGTCATGTGAGTCTCCGTCAAAGGGGTTATTTTTTTATACCATATTTCTTTTGGAACGCGCCGAACGGACGGCAAATATAAGCAGCGCAATAAAAGTAAGCGGGACGAAGAAGGCGACGAACAAGGTCACGGCAGGCAGGGTGGCGCTTTGCGCGGCGCGTAAAACGACATAGGAAACATAAACCGCGTAATACGCCAGCAGCAACCCGCCTTCGATGCGCGAGACGCGGTTGTCGATGTAAAAAATGGGCAGGGTAACGAGCGCCACAAAGACCATCACAGGCAGGTCGAATTGCAGAACCCGCGAAGCCACCGCCACCCCATCGGGAGCAACCAACGCACCGATTCCCAGCACGCCCAGCAGGTTGAAGATATTGCTGCCGACAGCGTTTCCAACCGCAATATCGCTTTCACCTTTAATGGCGGCAATGACCGAAGTGGCAACTTCGGGCAGGGATGTGCCGACTGCGACAATCGTCAAGCCGATGACCAGTTCGCTCACGCCCAGGACTTTGGCAATTTGTGTCGCGGAATCCACCAGCCAGTTCGAGCCAAGCACCAGCAGCGCCAAGCCGACCAAAATAAAGCCGAAGTTAATCGAAGTTTGCTTCGCCGTGCGCGGTTGTTTCCCTGCAAATTCTTCGGTATATTCGTTTTGGACTTCCTTGCTTTCCGCGCGGCTTTGTTTGAGGGCAAAGACCGTGTAAACGATTAAGCCAATGAGCAGGAGAACGCCGTCGAGCCAGCCGAGGTTTCCATCCAAAGCCAGCGCCAAAGTCAACAGGGATACACCCAGCATAATCGGCGCATCCTTGCGAATGAGCTGCTCCGCGATGACGATGGGCGCAACGATGGAAGTGACGCCCAAAATAAACAGGATGTTGAAGATGTTGGAGCCGAGCACGTTGCCGAGAGTCAGGTCTCCCTGCCCACTGGCGGCGGCTTTGAGCGAGACAGCGATTTCGGGCGAGGCGGTTCCAATCGCCACGATGGTCAAGCCGATGGCAAGCGGCGACACGCCAAAGGCAGCCGCCAGCCGCGATGCGCCGCGCACCAGTAAATCCGCGCCGATGATGAGGACGATGAGTCCGACGAGAAAGAGAAGGATGGAATTTGTCATGGTAAACCTCCTGCGAATGGAAAATTTTTATACCATGAGTTTTTGGGCTTAAGATTAATTCCCCGCAAGCCTGACATCTTTAGACAAAAAATCCTATATGAGACTTTCACAACTCCAATATGGGATTTCTGCAAATCAGCGGGCAGGGTGGGATAGTACGGCTTCCAGCATCTTGCGTGTTGCCCCGGCGACCTCATCCACCGCCCTTTGAAATGCCTCCTCATTTGCCTTCGACGGTTTTCGATACCCGCTGACCTTCCTCACATATTGCAGAGCGGCTTCTTGAATTTCCTGCTCGGTGGCGGGACGGTCCGGCAGGCGCAGAGGTTTGATGCTTCGGCACATAATATTCTCTCCTCAAGAAAACCAAATTTATACTTTCGGCAAATCCAATAATAAAACTTCAGCCAATAAACGCGAATTCACATTTCTATCCATCTTCTCCAACGCGGATTCGAGGTCGTTGACCACGCGGCGGGCGGTGGATAAATTCAACCTGCCGGCAAGGAATTCGATTTCCATGTTGCGATCAACGTTCACCAGCGGCGTTTCTGCCTGCGCCACACGCAGCATCACATCGCGCCAGTACGAGAGCCAGACGAGGATCGTCTGCCGCATGGCATCCTTGTCTTTGGAAAGTTTTTCGGCGTAGGAAAACTTCTCGACGCGCGGGGCGGGCAGCAGGGTTTGCAGGTCGTTCAGGCGTTCTTCGCGCTTTTCGAGGACGGACGCATCGTCCATGAGTCGGCGGGCAAAGCCCGGACGTCCGCCGCTGATGTGCGCCAGCAGTCGGGCGCGTTCCTCGTCCAAGCCGCGTTCGAGCAAATCCGCTTCAATCGCGCCGACGGGCAGCGGACGCAGGCGCAAAATTTCACAGCGCGAGACGATGGTCGGCAGGAGTTGTTCGGGCGTGTCGGCGGTCAACAAAAGAATGGCGTGCGCGGGGGCTTCTTCCAGCGTTTTGAGCAGGGCATTGGCGGCGCTGTCGTTAGCTTCCTCAAAACGGGTAAACACAACAATCCGATATTTTGATTGATATGGTTTTAAGTTAAGAGTTTTTTGCAAGTTGCGAATTTGTTGAACTCGAATTTCACCGTTTGGATCAGGATTAAGGTCTTTGTCTGTTGGTTGGATTATGCTCAAATCAGGATGCTGCATGGATTCGATTTGTTTGCAGTCGCGGCAATTTTGACACGGGGAGCCCGCCGCGATGGGACGGGTGCAGTTCAATGCCTGGGCGAAGCGCAAAGCCAAAGTCCGCCGACCCAGCCCGGGCGGTCCGCAAAAAAGATAGGCGTGACGGGACTCTCCGCGCGCCGCGTGCTGGTGGAGCATATCCACAGCCCATTCATGTCCGAGCAGGTTCCAGTTATCTGTCATGGGTCAAAAGTCGAAGGTTGAAGGTTGAAGGTTTTAATCGTAAATCAAAAATCGCAAATCGTAAATCATCATTCCTGCCCCGCACGCAACCGCAAATACGAATCATAGCGTTCGGGATGAATTGTACCCGCCTTCAATGCGGCAAGTACGGCGCAGCCCGGCTCGTGTTTATGCGTGCAATCGCTGAACTGGCAATGCGGGACCAAATCGCGCAGTTCTGGAAAATAGGCGTCCATCTCTTCGGCTTCGGTGTCCCACAGGGCAAGGCTCTTCCAGCCAGGCGTGTCTGCCACATAGCCGCCGCCGTCGAGGGCAAACAGTTGACGCGTGACGGTGGTATGGCGTCCCTTTTTCATCGCCGCGCTGATTTCATTCACCGCCAGCCCAAGACCGGGTTGAATCACATTTAGCAGGCTCGATTTCCCGACTCCGCTGGGACCCGCCAACGCGCTGATTTTTCCGCTCAACTGCGACTTCAATTCATCCAGTCCCTCGCCCGTTTTTGTCGAGGTGTAAATCAGGCGGTAGCCGAGCGATTCATAGACGCGGAAGAGTTCGCGCGGATTTTGGATAAGGTCGATTTTGTTGGCGATGACCACGGCGGGAATCTTCTGCTTTTCGGTGATGACCAGGAAGCGGTCCAACATCCTCAACTTTGGGCTTGGGTTGGCGCAGGCGAAGACAAAAACCGCCTGGTCGGCGTTTGCCAGCAAAATCTGCTGGTACATCCCCTGCGGACGCGGATCGAGCCTGACGATGGAACGCTGCCGCTCCTCGACCTTTTCGATCACCCCGCTGCCATCCGTCAAAACGGTGATGTGTACGCGGTCGCCGAGCGCGGCGATGTCGCCGGTGGCGCGTCCCTGCTTGAGTTTGCCCCGCAGTTGACAAATGACAAAGCCCTCCCCGGTTTCCACAGTAAAGAAACCAGATTGGGCTTTTACGATCAAACCTTGTCGTTGAGTCTCGTTCGTCAAACGGATGCCTTGAATGGGTTTACGGCGCGAAATTTCCAACGCGGAACGGAGTCGGCGTATAGGGCGGGCTGCCAATGGGACCGTACCACGGCTTGGTCTGCGGCGTGCCGTAATAATAAGTCTCGACGATGGCGCGGTAGATGGGAACGGCGTACTCCGAACCCTCGCCCGCATTTTCGACGATAACCGCAATGGCGATGTCGGGTTGCCCGGTGTCAGCTTCATTATCGGTGTAGCCCGCAAACCACGCATGAGATTTTCCACTGCCCGATTCAGCCGTACCCGTCTTGCCCGCCACGTCGAACTGGAGTCCGCGCAGGTTGAAGCGAGCCGTGCCGCGCGGGTTTTGCGTCACCATCTTCAAGGCTTCGCGGACGATTTCGAGGTTTTCGGTGCGAACCGGAAGCGTGCCAGCCGCCTCGGGGCGGAAGGTCAATTTCGAGTCGCCTTCCACCGGCTGAATCTTTTCGATAATCTGCGGACGATAAAGGGTTCCGCCGTTGGCAATTGCCGCCATGAAACGCGCCACTTGAAGCGGGGTCACCTGCATATCGCCCTGACCAATTGCCTGGTTGACCGCATCCACATCGGTGACGGGGTCGGTAATCTGTCCGCTGAGTTCCTCCACCTGTTCGATGCCGGTGGGAACGCCAAGCCCAAAAGCGCGCGCCATCTTGGCGATGTCGGTCTTGCGGTCATAGTTGAACAGGTCAAGCCCGATGTGCCAAAAGTACGGGTTGCAGGAGCGCATCAGCCCTTCCTGCAAAGTGAGCAGCCCGGAGGGGGTGCTGTCGGATGTCTCACAGAATTGACCGGCGGCAACACGGTCCTGGCAATGCTGCCAGGTCCAATCATAGAGCGTGCGGTCGCCGAGTTCCTTGAATTCGTACTGGCAGTCGTAGGTGGTGTCTTTGAGATACAACCCGCTTTCGAGCGCGGCAAACATGGTGATGGGCTTGAACGCCGAGCCAAGCGGAAATTGTCCCTGCGTGGCGCGGTTGAGGAGCGGCTGGTTTCCGTTGTTGATTAAATCCGTCAATGCCATGCTGTTGATGTTGGTCGGGTCGAACAGGTTCGGGTCGAAGTCCGGTCCCGAAGCCATGGCGACGATGCGCCCCGTATCCACTTCCATCACAACCACCGCGCCGCGAAAATATTCGATGGCTTGCTGGGCGTAATACTGCATGTTCTCGTCGATGGTCAGGTAAACCGAATCGGCGGGCAGGCGGCTGGATTGTCCCAACGTGGATAGGATTTGCCCATCGGGACCGACCACGCGCAGAATTCCGCCGTGCTGCCCCGCCAGGTAATCCTCTGCCCATTTTTCGATTCCAGTCTGTCCCACCTTTTCGCTGCCGTTGTAACCGCGACGGCGGTATTCATCCAATTGCTCCGGAGAAATCAGTTGTGTGTACCCAACCGCCTGGGGGGCGAGTCCCGTCTTGAAGTAATAGCGGGATTCATAATCGGTGTACACCAATCCGCCGGGGCTGATGGAAAGCAATCGTTGCGCTTCTTCGCGCGTGCCTTCGCACATGGGCAAGTACCAGCCGGGACCCGACGCTTCGATCTGGTCTTTCAGGTATTCCGGGTCTAACCCGCACAGCCGCCCCAAGTCGTTGACAAGGGTTCCGCTCATTTCAGGGTCGATCTGATCGGTTTGGATGCCGAATGCAAATGCTTCTGCCTGCGAAACGATGGGTTTTCCGTTGCGGTCATAAATATCGCCGCGCGAGGGAATGCTGTATTCCATGGCAAGGGAGTTGCCGCCCGTCAATTCGGGCAAAATCATCCCCTCTTCCCATTGAACCTTCCAGATGCCGTCTTCGAGAACAAGGTGCGAAACGATATTGCGCTGGATGTCGCCAGCCAGCACGGTTTTGTAGGTGAGGCTATAGCCGACCTCTGCCGCGTAGGGACTGAGCAGGGCAGAGTTGACCGCAAATTCGATGCTGGATGCGCTCATGGTATTCAACGTATCGTTGTGCCGCTTGGCAAAATCTTCGGGGGGGATGGCTTCACGGCTTGATTTGTCCAGCATCTCGTACATGGCGGCAAAATCGTTCTTTTGGTATGCCTGCAAATATTGGGTGATTTCCGCCTTCGCATCGGGCGCGGGGGTAATGTTGACATGGGCGGTGGGCAGGGGCGTCTCGGTTGCAAAGATGCCGCCGAAGCCGCCAGCGCCGCCCTCCCCAGCCGTGCCGCTGCAGGATGCGAGAAAAGTCAGTATCAAAATATAGTTTACCCAGCGTAGAACTTTCATTCGTTTCCTTTCGAGTCTTATGCCTGTTCGCCGCGCAAAATCGCGCCTGAAACGGGGCATTCATAACTCAACAGTTTTCGACAAGCTGTCGGCACATTTGCCAGGGGAGGCGCATCCAACAGTTGCAGGGCGCGCGTCACATGGCACATGGGCAAGCCCATCACGCTGGCATAACAGCCGCGCATGGATTCAACTGGCTGAAAGCCAGGATGTTGAATGGCGTATGCCCCAGCCTTATCCAACGGATCACCAGTCTGGATGTACGCCGAGATTTCATCGTCCGAATATGCCCGCATCGGGACATCGGTCACGCACAACTCGGTCAGCGTTTTTCCATCACGGATTCGATGAAACGCGACACCCGTATAGACCTGGTGTGTGTGTCCGCGCAGTTGGTTTAACATCCGGGCAGCGTCGGCTTCATCACGAGGCTTTCCAAGAATTTCATCGCCATCCGCCACGGTGGTATCCGAACCGATGATAATCAGGTCTTCTGCCTGTGCCTGCCCGGCTACCGCCAGCGCCTTTGCCCGCGCAAGCCGCAGGACGTAATCTGCGGGCGTTTCGCCTGCCAGTTGTGTTTCGTCCACATCAGAGACGGCAACATCGAACATCCAGTTCCCGAATCCGAGTAATTGCCGGCGGCGCGGTGAATTGGAAGCCAGTAAAAGGGTTGTTTTTTGTGTCACGCGCAGGATTCTAACACAGTCCATTTTGACGACCTTAATCGGGAATGAGCGGAAACTCCCAGCCTTAAAACTCCGTCATCTTCCCTTGTCACGTTGTACAATCGCACCCAAAAATCTGTCTAGTCAATACGGAGGCAAACATGCAGGAATTGAAGGATCGAATTTTGAGCGCGGGGCAAGTATTGGGAAATGGAATCTTGAAGGTGGATAGTTTCATCAATCACCAGGTCGACCCGGCATTGATGGATGCCTGCGGGAAGGAGTTTGCAAAACGCTTTGCAAACGTCGGCGCGACAAAAATCCTGACCGCCGAAATTTCGGGAATTGCGCCGGCAATCGCCACGGGCTTCCACCTGGGGCTGCCCGTTGTGTATGCCCGCAAGACCAAGCCCGTCACCATGCCCGACCAGGTCTATCTGACACTTGCGCCGTCGCACACCAAAGGACGCATGGTCGAGTTGATTGTCTCACCCGAATACCTTGCCAACGGCGAAAAGGTATTGATCATCGACGACTTTCTGGCTTCGGGCGCGACCATCCTCGGCTTGGTACGCCTGGCAGAGGCGGCAGGCTCGCACATCGTCGGCATTGGCACGTTGATCGAAAAGATATTCGAAGGCGGGCGCGACGCGCTCAAGCCTGTGGGCGTTCAGGTGGAATCACTGGCGTGTATCGCCTCGCTGGACGATAACAAGATCACCTTTGCTTAAGTTTTCATCGCACACACAAAAAAGTCCCGAAGCGATTGCTTCGGGACTTTTACGATTTACTGAAAACTGATTACTGGACTTATTCGTCCTTCTTGGCTTCCATTTCCTTCTTGTGGGCTTCGATGATCGGACCCGTAATGTGGGCGGGAACGGTGTCGTAGTGGTCGAAATCCATCGTGAAGTAGCCGCGTCCGCCGGTGATGGAGCGGAGTTGGGTGGTGTAGCGCAGGAGTTCCGCCATTGGCACATGCGCCACGATGATCGTGTTGCCATGCTCCGAGTCGGTTCCCTGCACGTGCCCGCGGGGGGTGTTGAGGTCGCTCATCACGTCGCCCATGTTTGCATCGTGGACTGTGACGCGAATATTCA
>Ga0172367_10000771_pt1 | contig 48571 bp, 44 predicted proteins | sample Lak10m_FD_114542 | JGI IMG/M metagenome (GOLD analysis project Ga0172367, IMG submission 114542) | Freshwater microbial communities from Kabuno Bay, South-Kivu, Congo - kab_022012_10m | ecosystem: Environmental > Aquatic > Freshwater > Lake | place: Democratic Republic of the Congo: South-Kivu...
AGCTTCGTAATCTGACCAGTTAATTTTTAGTTTTCAGTTTCCAGTCTTCAGTTTACAGACTTTAAATGTATCTGTCTCTTGACTGATAACTGATAACTCAGAACTCTCTAAAGGATAATATTCATTCGCAACTGTTTCATTATAACCAAAAGGAGAAAGTGAACTTGGAAAAAATTCTCACCACTCTTGCTCCCCCTGCTTCACTATCGCTCAGCTTTCCCCCTCAATTGAGGGGGATTTAGGGGGAGTCATCATATGTTCTATAATTTTAGGAACAAGTTTTTCGTATTCTTCTTTTGTATATTGTTTGTTGAAGACACAATAGGATTTATTACGAAGTCATATACATCAAAAGCAATTATGACAATTATTTACACAATCATAACAATAAAGTAAATTACTTATATTACTTATACAAAAAGCTGAAAATAGAGTATTTGAAACTCACTTCCCTATTTTATAACATTCATAGCAATTTTCTGCTGTTTCTCACCAATCATAGACATCATAACAATCTTTTGATTCAAAAAGCCAGCCAATATATCTACAATCTTTGCAGGAAGAAATATCAAAGCCATGATCAATATTTTGACTATTTATAATATATTCACCGAGACAATTTTCAGTTCATATATTTTTATTACTTTTTTGTGGAATTTTTTGAACAAGTTTGCTAAAATTTTCTTCACACACTTTATAAAAAATTCTATCTTTTTTTAGTTTTTTCATCAATTCGTTATAATCTTCCTTTGTTATTTTTTCATTGAGAAAATAATATTCTTTTCCAACAAGATGAGCAGAAAAAGAACAATAACTACAATTTAATAAATTTTGTGAGTACTGACAGAACTGGCAATCTTTTGAGTTTTGGAGAAAAAAACAAAAATTACAATGTAAACTATCTGAAACAAAATAACAATTTTCTAGGTATTGTGAATAAGAGCAATCAAGAGAATTTTTTGAATATCTCAGTCCATGCGAATAATAACAATCTTCATCATAACCAGAAAGAGTCATCAAATGGCAGTTTTTTATCCAGCCACAATAATTTACATAAGGAGAGTTTTCAAGTTTTTCGGTACTAAGAGATATTTTTGGCACTTTTTTCATCAATTCACCAAATTGTTCAAAAAAAGAATGACTAAAATCAAAATCACGACCATAATCAAGTCCATCCCATTTGTCACTCCACCATATATCTTGGGAATAAATAACATAATTTTTATCAGGAGAATACATAGAAATAATATCTTTGCCACTAAAATCACATTTTCTTTTATAAAGATTTCTTACATTTCAAAAAACAAGTCTTCTTTGCTCTCTGCATTCAGGACAAAGAGTTGGAGTAGGAATAAGGTATTTTATTTTTCCATTTCAGAGGTCTTTAAGTCCGGACTCAAAAAAAGAGTCCGGTCTTTGAAAAACTGGACTTACTTTTTCATAAAATTCTAAATCTTTGTCGGTGATATCAAAATTTGCTCCGCAATGTCTACAAATATGAGTTTCTATGATTTTTTCTCACATACTAGTTTTTGTTAAAAATTATTTTCACTCCTATTGCAATAAGAATTCATCCAAAAATCTTGTTAAAAGTTTTTTGGATTTTGCTAAAAAATACTTGTATTTTCCCTTGTGTAAAAAGCAGAGAAACGAAAATAAACCAGAGAATAGTATCAGCGATAAGTATGAGAGCAATAAGTAAAAGTATATGTGTTGGGGTAGATGGGCTTAAGATAAAAGTAAAAAGACTCAAAAAAAATAAAGTGGCTTTTGGATTGAGAACATTTGTCAAAAATCCCATTTTAAAAGCTTGAAATTTTGAAATAGTTACTTTTTCTTGAGTGATATTTATATTAATTCATTTTGATTTAAAAGAAAGAATTCATATATATATTAAATACAAGGCTCAAAGAATTTTGATAGTATTGAAGAGAATAATAGATTTTGATATAATGAGAGCTAAACCCAAAGCACAATAAAGAATATGTATCCCGATTCAAAGACCGATTCAAATCGCTGTAAAAATTCAAATTTTTCTCCCATAATTGAGAGAATTTTTTATAGTCATTATAAAATCAGGTCAAGGACTTATTGTTGCTAAAATATGGATGCTAATAATAGTAAAGATAAGGTTTGTATAGTTCATATTGAAATTTTGATAAAATATTATGAAGAATAAATATTTTTCATAAAAAATCAAGAAGCACTTTGTTTTTTATTTTAAATAAAGCATTTTTTACAAATCTTTCAAAATTTCAGCAAGGATCTCTTCTATACGATAGATAGATTGTATTTCAATTCTTTCATCTACACTATGGATATTATACATATTTGGTCATATTGAAATAGCATTGGCTCAATTATTGAGTCATTTCACAAAAAATCAACATTCAAGTCCAGCATGATGAGTAACAATTTCTACTTTGTGTCAAAGTATTTTTTCAAATTTTCTTTCTGCTATTTGTAAAAGCTCTGAATTAATATCCTCTTGCCAAGCAGGATATCAAGTATCTGCTTGTATTTCAAAAATTCCCTGTCCTAAAATATGAATTATGTTTTCTTGAAGACTTTTTAACTCTTCATTATCATTTGATCTTGCGAGATAGCAAAGTTCCAAGATTCAATTTTGTATTTTTATAACTCCAAGATTGAGAGAAGTTTGAACAAGTCATGGTATTTTTTCACTCATTGTATAAATTCCATCTTTGATTTGGAGAAGAGATTGTATTATTTTTTGAGCATCTTTGATAGTATTTTTTTCATTTTCACTTTTTTGTATTATGAAATCAATAGAAGGGCAATCAAAAAAAGTTTTTATCTTTTCTAGATATCTCTTTAATTTTTCTTCAAAATTATGTATATCATCTATTCCCAAAAATAGTTGAATTTTTGAAGGAATGACATTTGTAGCTGTTCAAGCATTTATATCACACATTTCAATTTCTTTTTCATAGTTTGCTATAAAATCTAGAGCAATAATGATAGCATTTCCCCTATTTTTATTTATTTCTAATCCTGAATGTCCTCATTGCATTCAAAATATTTCTAGACTGTATTGTTCTTTTTTTGAAGTTGTAAATTCAAGTTTTTTACTTCAAGAAATTCTCACTCATCAAGCACTTCCTATGCATATTGCATTTTCATCCCCACTATCTAAGTTTATAATTTTTTTCCCTTCAAGAAGTGAAAAATTAAGTCATTTTACTCAGCTCATTCCTGCTTCCTCATCAATAGTAAATACAAGCTCAAGAGGAGGATGAGATGAGAAGTCTATTGCTGACATACAAAGAGCTATTCCTATTCCATTATCTGCACCAAGAGTCGTTTTTCCATTTGTATGAAGAAATCCATTTTCTTCTCTTATTTCAAGACTATCATTATAAAAATCATGGTTTACTCACTCCGCTTTTACACAGACCATATCCATATGAGCTTGGAGAATAATGGTTTCTTGTGATTGACTATTTTTTGCAGGAATATAAACTATGAGGTTTCAAGTTGTATCAATTTTGTATTCATATCATTTCCAAGAAAAAAAATCTATCAAAAAATTTCTTATTTTTTCTTCTCTTTTACTTGGTCTTGGGTATTTAGTTATTTCTTTAAAATAATTTAGTGAGTTGGACATAGAGAGTGTTTATTGATATAAAAATTTATTCTTTTCTACATATAAGACGGAGGCTATTTCCAAGTTTACTTCTTTTTTTTTATTTTTCAAACGAATAAATGATGGTATAGTAAACTAACTTTATTTAGTAATAAAAATCCGGACTTTTTGTTTTTAAGTCCGGATTTTTTGTTTTTAAGTCCGGATTTTAAAGGAGCAAAATTATAGTAATATACTATAGATATTTCTAAAATTACCCTACTTATTTTCTTCGATGACCGTATCTTTCTTTTTTGCAAGTTCTGTATCAAATAGTCAAAAATCAACCTGTGAAAAAATTTGATTGAGAGCGGAAGCTTTATTTAAAATAGAATAATAATTCCAATCAAATCCATCCCAACTTACATAATTCTTATCATATTTTAAATAAGTTGCATCCTGTGCAGATTTATAAGATTTAGAACATAAAATATAATCTGTGTAATTTATCCTCTCATTACAATTGTATTTTTTTGATAATTCAAAAAGTTCTTTACTTATTTTAAAATCATTTGTTTCCTTGTATCCACTTGATATTTTTTTATCATTAAATATATCAGCTAAAACGATTTTATTTTTTATAGTGTAGTATCTATTTTCTTTTGTAGCAATAAAAGAAGTAGAATAATTTGAGTAAAAATCTGCTATTGTTATCTTTTTTAGCCCATATATTCTATTATCAAAATCTTGGATTTTTTTCCATTCTTGTTTGTATTTTTCCTCATCTTTTTGGCTTTCAAAAAGATAAATATTTTTATCAGTAAAATCTCCAATAGAAATTCAAGCAAGTTTATATTTAAATAATTTTTCAAAATCATAAATTTTAGAACTATCAACATAATCAGTATAATCAATTCATAGACTTTTAAATATGCTCTCAAGAGTATCTTCTTTTCCTTCAATTGTTGGCTTATACTCTGCAAATCCCTTTGATATTTTATATTCTTTGAATTTACAAGTATAATCACCATTACTACATTTACTCGTTGTTGTATTAAAATTGTAAATCCATTTTGTATACATATCAAGATATTCTCCCCACTTTAAAGGTTTATTTCCATCAAATTTTGAAGTATTTTCTATTGCTTTATACTTTACAAGAAGTCTCAAGAAATTCTTGTATTCTTTTGTTTGTTTATTTATGTCAGTAAAATTGAGCTTTACTTGATTTTTAAATATATTTGGAATATTTACTTCTTTATCGGAAGAATATAATTCAAGATTTTTACTTAAAAAACTTATAATTTGCTCAAGATTTTTTTCTATATTTTCCGTTTTTGAGATAATATCTATACTTAAATAATTTTGTCTATTTATCTCTTCATTGAGCGGAAAATAAATATTTATCTGACAAGATTTTGTTTGTACAGGATTTCCGTATTCATCAGTTGAACTATTATTATAGCCATAATATCCATTATAAGAATAATAATTATAATAACTATAAGAATTTGAATACCTATCGGAACAAACGATATATCATTCATATCATTTGAATTTTATGAGTGATTTTTCGCTACTATCAATATCTTTGAGAAGAGTATCGTATATTTCACTTACATTTTTTCCTTTTCCATTATATTCTACTAATTCATTAAGATTTATATCAATATATTCATATAAATTTTTTCAAAGATAGAGTTTATATTTTCCTGTATCGATAATGGCTGTATTTAAATTTTTTATATCTATTTTTGGAATATTGGTAGAAAAATTATTTTTTATTGTACTGAGATTTTTTGGAATAAATTTTATTCCAGCAAAAATATTTTCAACTTCTTTTTTGATTTCTTTATTTCTTTTTTCATCGTAAAAAGGAGCATCTAAATTAATAGTCACAATATGATCTTCAATTATTGCTTTATATGAGTTTCCCCAAGAAGATTCTCCATTTGATAAATCTGTTTTATCTACAGCATAGTAAAATTCTATTCATCCGATATTTTTTTTGAGTAATTTCTGGTAATCTTTTGAATAAAACCACGACTGCTCAAGGTAATAAAATTTCTTTCTTTCTGTATCAAGATTTGGCGATTTTTCTACATATATCCTTAAATAATTAATTCCTGTATCTTTTTGTTTTTTGAGAGTTATTTCAATAAAATTATTTTTTGTATAGTCAGAAACTTGGTAATCATTTGGAAATTTTATATCAAAAATATCATCTTTAAGTTGAAGAGAAGAATTGATATTTTCAATAGTACTTCTATATTTATTGAAATCAATGAGCTTGGTCATCGTATTTTGTTTTGCTTCTTTTGCTATATTTTCATCTATAAAAATTTTTGCTTCTTTGATACTCAGAGCATATCCCATAGTATTTTCTCCCCATCAACCAATCCCAAAAGTAGGAATTCCGATAAGTTTTCCATCTCTTACAAAGGCTCCTCCTGAATTTCCTCCCGCAATAAGAGTGTCAGTTTTTATATATTTATAGCCATTATATTCACTCACCCCACTCACTATTCCTTTTGTTTCACTTATTGTATCAGCTCCAATCCAAGGATAACCTATAGCGATTGTTTCATCTTGATTTTTTGGTTCATAGGAGAAATCTATATTGATAGTAGAAAATTTTGTATAATCAACTGGATTTCCATAAATATCAACGGGGTCTATTTTAAGCATAGATATATCAAGTTTATCATCTCTCGAAATCAAACTTGCGGTATAATCACAGACTGGTTTTTGATTGAGTTCTTTGGTGATACAAACTGAAAAAGCACTTGATAAAGCTCATTTTCCATCATCTACTACATGGTCATTTGATATGATTACTCATTTATCATTGATGATAGAAGCTGACCCCCATCACATCATTCTCGGATATTTTCCATAAATATCATAATAAGATATTATTTGAACAATTGGAGAAATATTGAGCTTTGTTTCATTTGCACTTACTATGCTAGAAAATCCAAAAAATAAAAAAACATTTAGCACTAAAATATATATTTTTTGAGCTTTATTCATACCTATTTTTAACTTAAAAAATAAAAAATTACTCTGTAATTTTTATTGTAATATTTTTTTCTGATTATCAAATTTTTAAATAAAAGAAAAAAATCATTTTTTTTAAAAATAATTAATCATTTTTTATTTTTATAATATTGTATAATATTCAAAGAATAATCAGTATTTTTTTTATTTTTTTATTTAATCCCTTTGTTTAAAAATAAGTATAAATTCTCCTTATTTCCCTACAAATTTATTGACCCTTTTTACAAATTCGGCAACATTTTCAAGCTCTCCTCATTCAAGAAGAATTGCTTGTTCATAGGCATAAAAAATCATATCTTTGAGTTTTTCTGATTTTAAATCTTTCTCAAATTCTTGCTTCATCATCTGCACCACTTCACTTTTTGGATTAAGCTCAAAAATTCTTTTTTGCTTTGATGCTGGTTGTCCCATCGCTTTCATCATCTTTTCCATCTGAGGAGTAAGTCCATTTTGTGGAGTTTTGAGAGCTCCGATACTTTCTCCTATCTTGTCTGAAAGCTCTACTTTTTCTATTTTTTCTGCTCCTATCGTGTTTTTTACAAGCTCAAGCATATCTTTAAAATCTTTTTTTGTCACTTCTTTTTGTTGTTTTTCTTCTTCTGTTTCTTTTTTGAGTTCTATATTTTCCGCTGTTATTGACTTAAGATTACAATCTTTGTATTCAGACAAAGACTGGATTACCCATTCATCTATTGGATCAGTGAGCAAAAGCACATCAACATTATTTTCAAGAAATTGTGCAATATAGGGACTCGCAAGCACTTCTGTTTCTGATTTTCATGTGATATAAAAAATATCTTTTTTTTCAAAGTTTTCCTCTTTTTTTTCTTCAGTTCATTCTGAAACTTGTGCTATCTCACTTATTCAAAATTGTTTTTCTTTATACTCATCCAAAGAAATCATCTTATGATGGAGCATTGATTTAAATTTCACAACTCCAGCAATTTCTTGTTTTAAGTCGCCTTCATAATAAATTCATTCTTTGAGAATTGTTCAAAAACTTTTAAAAAACACATCATATTTTTCACCATTTTCTTTCATAGATTTTTGGAGTTCTCCAAGCACTTTTTTTGTGAGATTTTTTTTGATTTTCTCAAGAACAGTATTTGATTGAAGCATTTCACGACTGATATTCAGCGGAAGATCTTGAGTTTCTACGACCCCAGAAACAAATCTCAGCCAGACTGGAAGGAGATCTTTTGCTTTTTCTAAAATCATCACATTTTGTACATAGAGTCTTGGACCATATTCGGTGTTTGGATCACTCATATTGACGAACATATTTTTTTCCTCGGGAACAAAAAGAATAGATTTATAGCTTATTGCTCCTTCTATATTGATATGTGTATAAGCAAGAGGTTCTTTAAAATCATAGCTTACTTCACTGTAAAATTTATTATAATCTTCTGCTTTTAGTTCTCATCTTGATTTTTGCCAGATTGGTTTTGTTTCGTTTATTTGTTCCCATACAAGCTCTTTTTTTGCTTCTTTCCCCTCTTCTGCTGTTTCTTCTTTTTCTACTTGAAGAAGTATTGGAAAAGCGACATAGTTTGAATATTTTTTTACGAGTTCTTTTATTTTCCATTCTTCCAAAAGTTCTTTATTTGCTTCATCAATAAAAAGAGTAATAAGAGTTCCTCTTGCTTGTCTTTCACTTTCACTTACTTCATATTCACTTTTTCCATCACTAAGCCATCTATGAGCCTTGGTATCGAGAGGAGATTTTGTATCTATTTGGACTTTATCAGCAACCATAAAAGCACTATAAAATCCAACTCAAAATTGTCCAATAAGATTATGTTCTCCATCTTCTTTTGCTTTTTTTAATTTTTCCAAAAATTCTTTTGTTCCTGATTTTGCAATTGTTCCGATACAACTATGGAGTTCTTCTTCTGTCATTCCAATACCATTATCTTCAAGATAAATGATATTTTTTTCTTTATCTGTCCAGATTTTTATTTCAAATTTGGTATTTTCTCATAAAAAATTTGCATCTGTCAAAGATTTAAGACGAGCTTTATCAATAGCATCACTCGCATTAGAAACAAGTTCTCTTAAAAATATTTCTTTATTGGAGTAAATAGAATGAGTCAAAAGCTCAAGCACTCTCCCTGTTTCTGCTTCAAAATTAAATTTTTTTGACATAATTTTTTAGTTAAATAATAAATATTGTTATAAAAAAATAGCACCTTAAATATAAAAGTGCTAAAATTTTATTCAAAAATATTTTTAAGTCAAGGGATATAAAAAAATATTGTTTATATCAAATTCTTCCAAAAGTTCCAAGCTAAAATCTCTATCGAGGAAGACTAATTGCTACAATATTACTATCTTTTCTGAAATAATCTAAATTAATTTTTATATCAATAAAATCAATATCATTATATTCTTTAAATTTTACGAAAAAATAATCATTATCTTGATTTGATATATTTTTATTTATAGCTATTTTTCTCGATTTTATATTTTTATTTATTATTAGTTTTTATTATAACCAAATTTTCTACTCAATAATACTTCTTTCCATCTATTTTCACGATCTATAATTATTTGATCTTCAGTAGTTGATTTATAAATATCTAAAACAGAATATCTAAAATTTTTTTTAATATATTCAAATTTTACCGTTTTTAATCCCTCATTACCTCAATGCCCATTTTCAATATAATTTTTCCAGCGACCTAAAATCATATTCTTTCAATAAGCTGATCCAACATAAAATTTACCTTTTTTTGTGTCCATAATAAGATAAACTCATTTTTGATTCTGTAAAGCTGTTTTCCAATCTTTCCTATCAATTACTCTTTTCATATCTTCCCATGATAAATTTATGTTCTCATAACCAGGAAAATCATCATCATTAAATCGCTCAGGTAATATTTCGCTTACTTCTAATTCATCTATTAATTTTTCTGCTTTTCTTATAAGTCGTTGACATTTATTATGATAATGTATAATTACACGACCAAAATATTTTTCATAATCTTTTAATGTTTCATATTCATAAGCCATTTCTTTTTTAATTTCTTTTAAGTCCTTTGTTATTTTAGAAACATCAAAAAGAAGCCATTTATCTCCACTAATTCTTGCTAATCATATTACAATGTCTCATTCTTTATATGACTTACTTGCCCCATTACCAAAATGTCACCCTAATAATTTTTCAATATCTCATTTAAAAAATTTCATAGGATCAAATTCTAAACCATTATGCTTGTTAAATCTAATTTTTGTTATAGCTATATCTTTCTCAGGTATCTTTAATAAATCATTTAAAGAAATTTTATTATCCATTGCCATATTTTGAAACTTACATTTTAAATTTCTTTCATTATAAGATTTTTTGGGAATTTGCAAATTTCAGCAATTTCAATATGTCTGTCTGAATATTATAAATTTTTCCTAGAACCTTATTTTAAATTCTTCTATCTTTCCAGAAAAACCAATATCTTCAAAATTATAACAAAGAATTTTTCCGAGAGTAAGAGCGAGAATATGCTCTTCTAAAAGTTGATTTTGAAGAAAATTTTTTACTTCATTATTTAATTCTTGTATTTCAAGTCCAGCAATAACCCCTCTATTTATTCACTTAAAAAGAGCTTTTACTTGTCCTGCTTCTCTAATCGGTGGATTTCTAAAAATACTTTTTCCAAGCCTTTTGTAATCACTTCCTCTCCACATAATATTTTCTATGTAACAAGAGCAAGTGATGAGAGGAACAGAAAAATCCACATCAAAACAGTTTATATCTGCTCTCATAAAACCAAGTTCTTCATAATAAGCCTCCAAAATATCTATTTCTTCCTTGAGAGTAATCCCGACAATATGGATTTTTTTATTATTTTTTAAAGCATTTTCAAAAATTTCTGTAAAAATTTCAAGCTCATCTTTTGGACTATAAACTTCGCTCCACATTGCAGGAAATGTATCTGTTTTTTTTATAATTTCTTCATTTCTCTTTTTCTCTAATAAGTCTTTTATAAAAATTACTTTCCTTTGAAAAACACTTGTATAATCAGGAAAAAATACATCAAATAAAAAAGTAGAGTCAAAAATTTGCTCATCAATATTGATAATTGTATCACGAAAAACTTTTTTCATAGATTAAGTTTAAAAATTTTTTTTTAATATTTTCCCTTCTTCAAAAAATTTCTTGAATATTTATAAGAAAACCTATAATTAAAATAAAATTTGTTTTAGCTAAATTCCTTTGTATTGTATAGAAAATGAAAGAAAAGCAAAGAAAAAGGCGATAATTTATTTTTTAGCAAATGAGAATTATTTTTTAATTAACCTTAAATGATTTATAAAAAATCTTCCTTCTTAATGGGAACTAACATAGAAATTATTATCGAAAGTGAGAAAAATACAGAACAAGAAATTTATGAAGCTTTTGGAATTTTTTATTCTTATGAACGAGAATTTTCAAGATTTCTTCCTGACTCAAGTCTGAGCTTATTAAACGAAACTAAAACTAGTGAAGTAAGTAATCGTTTTCTTGCCGTTTTGGAGCTTTCAAAAGAAATTTACGAAAAAACAGAACATTTTTTTAATCCACTTATTAATTTATCAAATATTTGATATTCTCAAAGTTTTGAAAAAAATGACTTTTCAAAAGTTCTATCGGGCAACAATCTTGATCTGGATACAATAAAAATAATGGGAAATACTATTTCCCTCAAAGAAGACCAAAATCTTGATTTTTGAGGAATAGTAAAATGATATTGTGTGGACAGAGTGAGAGATTATTTTTTCTCAAAATGACTTAAAAATTTTATCGTCAATGCAGGAGGAGATATTTTTATTTCTTGAAATAATAAGTGAGAAAAATGGACCGTTGGAATTGATAATCCTTTTATTAATAATTCTTTGCTTGGAGTAGTAGAACTGGAAAATAAGTCTATTTCTACTTCTGGAAGCTATAAAAGAAAGTGGAAAATTGAAAATAATTCTTATCATCATATCATAAATCCGCTCAATAATAATTGATGTGAAAATGAAATTATTAGTCTGAGTCTCATTGCTCCGCACACTTATATTACTGATACTTATGCGACTGCTTGTTTTAATATGGGAATCGAAAAATCACTTGATTTTCTGAGAAAAGATAATATTGATTCTATTATTGTGTGATCTGATGGACAAGTTTACACAAGTGGTGGAATAGAAAAATATAATTTTACGACTCTTTAAAATATGAAAATATTACTCATAGAAGACAATAAAGATATTTCAGATAATATCAAAAATATTTTGGGGCTGGATTGATTTGAAATTACTCAGGTTTTTGACGGAATGCTCGGATTAAAAAAAGCATTATTACTTGAATTTGATCTTATAATTCTTGATATTAACCTTCCTAATCTTGATGGAATCAGTGTTTGTAAAAAAGTGAGAGCAAAAAAAGATATTCCGATTATTATGATTACCGCAAAATGAGATGATGATGACAAAATATTATGACTTGAATCTTGAGCAGATGATTATATAGTGAAACCATTTAAAATAAAAGAATTAGAAATGAGAATTAAATCGATTTTTAAGAGACTTGGAAAAGATGATATTGTAAAAATTGGTGTGATTGAAATAGATTTAAAGCTAAAAACAGTGAAAAAAGATTGAAATATTATCACCCTCAAATTAAAAGAATTTCAAATTTTGGAATATATAATAAAACAAAAAACAGTTTCAAGAACAGATATTATTGATTATATTTGGTGAAGTGATGATGTATTTTTTTGAGATAATAATTTAGATGGTTATATATCATCTATTAGAAAAAAACTCACAAAAGATATTATTATTACCATCAAAGGATATGGTTATTCTATAAAAAAATAAAGATGAGACTCAATACTGGAACCAAAATATCATTACTGTTTTCTATTTTCAATTTTATAATAATTTTTTTATTTATTCTTTTTATAAATATTTACACCAATATCAACTGGTATATAAATGAAAAAAAAGAAATTTTATGAAGACTTGATCAACAATATGATGAAGTTTTAGAAAAAGAAACTGTTGAAGCACAAAAAGAAAAATTGATAACTGAACTAGAGGAAAAATGATGATTTATCTGAGAAAATAAAAAATACAAAAAAAAAATCTATGACATTTACCGTATATGAAGCAATAAATATCTAATTTTTTACAAAAATACAAAATTTTGAAAAATAACTATTCCCTATGATGTTAGTGATTATATAAAAAATCAAGTTTTTTTATTACATATTTCGCTCCTTTGACTGCTTTTCTTTAGTATTTTATCTTTTTTTATTTCAAAATTTTTATTTATTCGTTTCGCATTAAAAGATATTTTTGATATTACAAATAAACTAAGAAATATCGATTTAGAAAATATAAAAAAAATAAATATTCCACTAAAAAAAGGCGATGAAATTTATGAAATTATAAATAGCATAAACAAATTTTTGACTCTCATCGAAGAAAATACAAAAAATCTCAAAGAATTTAATACCATGGTTTCTCATGAATTTAAAACTCCTTTAATGGTTATTTCAAGCCAAATAGAATATGCTGTAAAAACAAAAGATTATGAGAAAAGTTTTTTGAAGATTGAAAGACAAATAGATCTTCTCAATGAATTACTTGAAACTTTTTTATTTATTTCAAAAATACAGAATTCAAAAGTAAATATAAACCAAAAAGAAGTAAATATTTCAAATATTGTAGAGAATCTCATTCAAGAATTTGAGGAAATTTATGCTTCAAAAAATCTCAAAATAATAAAGAATATAAAGCCAAAAATATTACTCAAAACAGATGAAAAATTATTTTTATTAGTTATCAAAAATCTGATTGATAATTCTTTTAAATACACAAATAATTCTTGAAAAATAGAAATAGATGTGAGCGAAAATTCATTTAAAATAAAAGATAATTGAATTTGAATAAGTGAAGATAAATTATACAATATTTTTGATAGTTTTTATAGAGAATCAAACGATGATAAATGATATTGAATAGGACTTAACATCGTAAAAAAAATTATAGATATTTTGAAATATAGCATCCATATAAAAACTGAAAAATGAAAAGGAAGTGAATTTTTAATAAATTTTTAGAAAATGAATAATCTCATTGTTTTTTGTTGACCTCCTTGTAGTTGAAAAACCTCATATTTGAGTCATTATCCAGATTATTCTATTGTCAAAAGTGATGATGAAATAAAAAAATATGATGGAAAAAATCTTTCTCAAAATGAATTAAATATTTTTTGAATTACAGATTCTTTAAAAAAAATTGAGAATTTAAGAAATGACGAAAACAATATTGTCTATGATTCAACAAATTTGACTGTATTGAGGAGAAAAGAAATATTTTTAATACAAAATATTTCTTTTACTGCTGTTAATTTTTTAACAGATTTTAATATTATTTATGATAATTGGGAAAAAAGAGGAAAAGATATAGCAATTGAAAGCTTATTTTACCTAAAATGTATTTTTCAAAAATCAAAGAAAACAGAATGATTTCAAAAAATAATTACGATAGAACAACACAAAAAATCTGATTATAAAGAATTAATCTGATTTTTAAAAACTTGAGTGCTTCATCTAGATACTATTTTAGAAGAAAATAAAGATTTAAAATTTTTGTATTACTTTTGGAAAAAATGAAAAAAAGATTTTTTTGCAGAATATTTTAATAAATTGAACTATCTTGATGACTTGATTTTAGAAGATAAACTTGCCCTTCTTTACAGCGAAATAAAATATTTTTACGATGATTTTATCAATTTTTTAGATATAACTTACACCGTTTCCTCTGATGATTTTATTGACTGATTTTTCGAAAATATATTGAAAAATAAAATTAAAGATATTTGATTAAATAAACAAAAATGCCATATATCATTTATTAAATTATGAAAATTATTTTAAATTAAGGTTTAGTTAAGGTTGTTGAATATTATTCAAAGTAATTCTTACTTTATTCTTCATACTGTAAAGTAAGTTTATATTTGCTTAACTATAAAAATATGAAAATTAAAAAACCCCTTTTAAAAATAATACAAATTTGAACATTATTTTTAGTGACTTGAATATCGTATTTATGAGTTGTTTCTTTTTCAAATCCTGAAATAAATACATTTTGGACTATTAGAAAACTGGATATAACTTTAATCCAAGAAACTTTTGCTGAATCGGGTGGAAGTGATTCTAGAAGTAGCTCAAGAAGTTATAATCAAGAATCATGATGAAGTAATTCTAGTTCTAGCCATAGTTCAAATTATAATCAAGAATCGTGAAATTCTTCTTTCAGTACAACAACAAGCAACAATCCATCGACAACAACTACTACTAACTCAACAACAAATAATTCTAATTCAACAGCAACTATTTGAACGACTAATACTAACTCAACAACAAATCCTACAACAAATTGTACAATCGTTACAGAGACAGTTTACGATACTGTCACAAGTGCTTCTTGAACTCAATCACAAGTTCCAAGACAAGTTTCTCATGAAGTTTGTGATACTGTTAATACACCAACAACGAATACAACAAATAATAATACGACTGCCACCACTACAAGTGCAAGCACTCCTGCAGTGACAAACAATACTCCCCTCCCTGTAATTTCACCTGTGGTTGTACCAGTAGCAAAAACCGTAAATAAACCAGTAAGTCAAAATTATAAATACAATGATGGAACCTATACTTGAAATTGAAAATATTCATTTTCTGGAGGAAGTGTAAATTATAGTGTTGAAATTACTATTTTATCTTGAAAAATAACAAGTGCTAAATTTTTAAGTTTTACTCCATCTGGAAATTGACTTTATACACAAATACAATGAGAAAATGTTTTAGCAAAAATAGTATCATCTCAAAATTCTAGTATTGATACTGTTACTTGAGCATCTTGAACCTCTCAAGCAATCCAAGATGCTATAGATAATGCCCTCAATCAAGCAAAAAATACTTCAACAACAACTAATTGAACTGATGCTACAAATACTAATACCGCAAATAATATAAATCTTAATTGACTTACTCAAGCAGAAAAAAATGAGTTTGATCTCAGTAAATTAGATTCTCTTGATTTATCTTCTCAAGTTAAAGAATTAGAATGAATGATTTCATCAATAAATGTGAAGATAAAAATATCAGAAAGAAATAAAATCAATGCGGCAAGTGAAGAAATTTTTTCTTCTATTGATTCTAAATTATCTACTTACGAAAAACTAAAAGATATATTCTTAATAAAAAAATGATTATTAGAAAAAGAAATTTTAAGTAATACTTCTCCAACGGAATATAAAGCTCCAAATGGAAAAATTTATACTATCATGTATAAATGAGGAGAAGTAGCAATAATAAAAACAGATGGGGCATCTGCAAAAGATACTTTTCAAAGTTTTGATGAAGCAATAAATTATTTAAAAATAAATGCTGTTCCAGCAGCAATATTTCATAAAGCTCCCAACGGAAAAATTTATACCATTATGTACGAATGAGGAAAAGTAGTGATTAAAAAAGCTGATGGGTCGTATGCAAGAGAAACTTTTAAAAGCTATGAGGAAGCAATAAATTATTTAAAAATAAATGCTCCTAAAAAAATCGTAATTGCTGTAAAAAAAGCAACAGTGGCAAAAAAAGTTGTTCCTGCCGTGACAAAAAAAGCAACTGCTCCTGCGGTAGTAAAAAAAGCTACTACTCCAACAACAGCAGTAAAACCTACAACTCAAGCAAAACCAGCTGTTTCTGCAAAGCCAGCAACGACAACAACAGCAAGTTAAAGATAAAATAAAAATTTCAAAGAAATACTTTTCAATTGTACAAAACATTTAGATTAAAATATTTTATCTCTCTAAGTAATTAAAAAATGGAGTTCAAGGAAGTAATTAAAAAAATCCTCACAATAAAAAATGAATATAATAACCTCAATAAAAAAAGAGGTGAAAAAGTATGGGAACTAAATGCTTATATGGAGTGATTTGTATGAGATGTCTGAGATTTATCCAAGCTGATAATAGCAAAGCAATGATACAGAACAATTGAAAATTATGATGAAAAGCTTTCTCAAGAATTGTTTGATTGTTTATTTTCTATTGTGGCAATTGCTGATGAACTTTATATTGATTTGGAAGAAGAATTTTCTAAAAATAGTGCTAATTTAGAAAAAAGAGTGAAAGAAATTGATGAAGAATACACGGAAAAAATATAAAATTTTAGTTTTGACGATTTTTAAAATTATCATCATCTATCAATTCTTGAATTGTAATAGGAGCATAAAAAGGAATGTTCTCAAATAACTCTTTTCTAAAAGCTTGTTTTTGTTCTTTTGTCATAAGAATTTTGAAATCTTGATCTTGAGGAGGTTCACGATGAGGAGAAAAAGTTATAATATTCGAAACATTCTCTTGAGTTGCAAAAATTTCTTCATCAAGAATAACTCAATATCAACAAAATATTATATCACTCTCAAAAACATCATCTAGATTTGTAAAATTAAATTTTACTTTTTTTCATTCAGAATTGAATGCCATAAGAAAAGCTCTGTTTAAAATAAGCTTTTTCTGATATTTCTGACTATAATAAAGTGGATATATTCTTGACTTTATATAAAAATTCAAATCAATATTTTTACTCATTTTTCTAAGATATTCTAGTACCTTTGGGTTATTTTTTTCTAAACTTGCAATAAATTCTTCAGGACTAGGAATATTCTTATCTATTTCTTTTTTATTAATATAATTATCATTAGCATCTTCCCATATATAATTTACCATAATTTTCTATCAAATTTTTATTTCTTCTATAAATATATCACAAATATATGCTTTTTACAAAAAATGATTATCCAAAATTAGATAATCATTTTTTTGTTTGTTACTATTTCAATAAATCATTAATTAATGATTCATCTGATATTACTCAATTGAGAGTATCAATTTTTTCCTTTATTAAGTTTTTTAGAGCAATTAGTAAGTTATTTGTTCTTTGGGTCGTAGTTTTAGCAAGTAAGGCATCAATCTTAGCACTTACTGAATTTAGCCAATTAACTCTATCTTCAACTGATGAGAAAGTTTCTAGCTTTTTATCTATAGTTTTCCCAACACTTTCTGCAATATTTGATTGAACAATTAATTCCATACCTCGAACTTCTTCTTCTTGCTTTTTTTCATTTCAAGTAACCACTGGTTGGTCCTCTAATATTATTGTATTCATAGTTTAATTTTAAGAGCTAAAGTAATCTTATATTTCCTCGTTTTCATTGTGTTCAATAAATCTTTTTCCTTTAATTTATATTTTTGTAGAGGTTCCTTTAATTTACTGTATAGTAATATACCCCCCGTATGTAATTTCTACAAGTTCCGTAACCAAATTAAATACTATTTTAGATATCTTTGTTTTGTAATTATCGTTTTGACCTATTATATCTTCTCCTTTAATTTCGATAAGAAGTCATGAGCTACTAAGAGTTAAAGAAAAATTTTCTTTTAAATAAATACCTTCTTGTTCAAATAGATTCCATATTTTAGAATGTATTTTTTTTAATTCATTAGAAGTGAGATAATCCCAAACTTTAAGATATGGAAATAATCCTAAAAATTTTCCATCATAATTCTCAGAAAAAAATATTTTTTTAGGTATATCGAGTCAAAAAGATTGTTTTATTCATAATAACAATTCTTCGTCTCTCTCTAGTCAAGACTTACTTATTTCATAAATAATTTCTTTAATAATATCTTTTTCGCTTAATTTTTTATGATTAGTAAAAATATTTCAAAATGTCAAAGTTTTCCCATTAGTTGAATTCTTCATTATATATAAAGCTTTTCCATCTATTTCATGTAGATGATATCATAATTTATCAAAAGTATTTTTAATTATATTAGTATTATATATACTTATTTCATTAAATTTTTCATCTATTTTTATTTGTTCCATATTATTTTGTATATTAAGGATTACTACCTCCACTATTTAATTCAGAGGTGAAGTACTATATTATTTTACACTAATATTTTTTATTTAGCAATTTTTTTCGATTTTTTCTTACAAAATTTGTAAGTATAAGCTTTTTTTGTACAATAATAGATATTTTAAGAAAATATTTTTTCAATCTTTATGCAAGAAATAGAAAGAAAATTTTTAATAAAAGAAATGCCGAATTTAGAGAATTTAAAGCCTACTTATTATGAACGATATTTTCTTTTTAGAAGCGAAAAAATAGAAATCCGTATTCAAAAAAAATGAGAGAAATTTGAGTTTGAAAAAAAAGAAAAACAAGATAATGGAAGCTCATAAACAAAAAAAGGATTCAGACTACTTATGCTTCTAAGAGACCTGAGATTGTTTATTGTGAAGAGTGTTATAATAAGGAGATTTATTAGATTTCTTTGAAATAAGAATAGTATTATTTTGTATAGAAAGTTAACTTTCTTTTTTTCATGGAAAATTTTCACTATACAGACATCAACAATAATTTTGTCTATAAATTTTATTCTTTTTTGTATATTCTACACTCCTTAAAAAACCATTATTTTTTCGAAAATCATAGGAAAGAAATTTCGAATTTTTTTTGAGGGAATTATATTTTTCTCAGAGTTCTAAAATTTTTTTTACATCTTTATGTGGTGATATAGTTAAAGTTGTTGCCCAATAATCCATTTGTAATTCTTCTGCTAAAGCCAAAGTTTTTTTAAGGCGAAAATCATAACATTTATAACATCTTTCTTCTTTCTCCTTACATTTTTCAAAGCCTTTTATATGAGAAAAAAATTGCTCTATTTCATATTCTCCTACTATAAAGGGAATATCTTCAAGGGAACAAACTTTTTTAAATGCATTTAATCGTTTATCATATTCACTTTTTGGTTGAATATTTGGATCATACCAAAAACAGGTAATATCATATTTTCACTTGAGGTCTACAAGAGGAATTGTTGCATCAGGTCAGCAACATACATGAAGTAAAAGTTTTGGTTTTTTCTCAAGAATTTTTTTTACTGGAGCATAACTCAAACGATGAAATGAAGTAATATTGGTTTTTGTTTGCAAAAAATCACTATGTTTTTTTGTACCATAACCTTTATGTTTTTCCAAAGACAGTTTCGGATAGAGACAAGCATAAGTATTCATAAGTCGATCTCGGAAAACTTTTGCTATAATAGATGCTCATGCTATTTCTGGAACTTTCCCATCTCCTCAAATAATATAAATTGGTTTCTTTGAAAGCTCTTCAAAAAGATAATTATCTTTTCCATCAATGACAACGGAGTCAATATCTTTTTCCTCTATTTTTCTCAAAATCTCGAGTAATGCTCTTCGAATTGCTTCTTTATTTGCTTGTCTAATATTGATACTATCAATAACAAAATTATCCACAACTCCAACTCCAAAAAAAAGTGAAGGAATAGATTTGTTTGCGAGCTCAATAATTTGAGAAAAAATATTTTCTCTCTGATTGCTTGTAAGTTTTTTTGAGTCTTGTAATTCTGAAATAAATTCTTTTGAGGGAAATTTTTCAGGATTAAAACAAAGACAAGCAGAGACCACTGGTCAAAACCAAGGTCCTCTGCCCGCTTCATCTACTCCTATTTTTAATTTTTTTTTCTCATGCATAATTTCATTTTCTTATAATTCCCCTCTGTCTTTCATCGCATTGAAAATCCTTTCCATCGCAACGATATAAGCTCCAGAGCGAAGATAAGTATTATTTTCTTGGGCTTTTTGATACACTTCAGCGGTTGCCTGCTTCATCTTTTTTTGTAGTTTTTCGTCAACTTCTTCTGTTTCCCAATAATAATTGGTATTATTTTGAACCTGCTCAAAATAACTTACCATTACTCATCAGGCATTTGCCAAAATATCAGGGATAACAATTTTTCCTTTTTCAAAAAGTATCGTATCTGCTTCTGGAGTCGTTGGTCCATTTGCAAGTTCAAGAATATATTTTGCTTTGATATTTCCTGCATTTTCTCATGTTATTTGATTTTCAAGTGCGGCTGGAATAAGAATATCACATTCTTGTTCTAATAATTCTTCTTCTCCTACTTTTTTTGCATCTGTGTAGTCAATAACTGATTTTTTCGATTTTTTCAATTCACTGATTTTTTTTATATCTATTCCTTGTGGATTATAAATTGCTCCTCTTGAATCAGCTGCTCATACGATAATCGCTCAAGATTCACTCAGAAGCTTCGTCATTGTCAATCATGCATTTCCGGCTCCTTGAATAATTATTTTTTTCCCCTTGATATCATCTTTGTAAAATTTCAAAATTTCCAAAAGCACATATATTCCGCCCTGTGCTGTTGCCGTTCCTCTTCATTGAGAACCACCGCAAGTAAGCGGTTTTCCTGTAAAACTTCCAGGACTATAAACTCCCACTAATTTCGAATATTCATCCATCATCCAAGCCATTATTTGTGGAGTTGTATTGACATCGGGAGCAGGAACATCCTGTTCTGGACCGATATATCTATAAATTTCTCTGACATAGCCTCTTGAAAGTCTCTCAAGTTCGCCAAGAGAAAGTTTTTTTGGATCAACGATAATTCCTCATTTTCCTCACCCGAGAGGAATATTAACAACCGCACATTTAAAGGTCATCCACATAGAAAGTGCTTTTACTTCTGATTTTGATACATTTTGATGAAAACGAATTCCTCCTTTAAATGGTCCACGAGCATTATTATGTTGGCTTCTAAATCCGGTAAAAGTTTCAACTCTTCCATCATCCATTCTGACAGGAATATAGACTTCTATAACTCTTCTTGGATTGGAAATAAGTCTATATTTATTTTCATCATCACGACATCCGTGATAGAGATCACAAGCCGATTTTATTTGTTTCTTTGCATTTTCAAATGCATCAAGAAAATTTTCTTGTTCAGACATAAAAAAAATTATTAAAAATTAAAATCAAATATCAACATTTTTATAGTGCTTTATGAGGAAATCCTTCTGTAAATCTCATAAAAGAGTAATAATGTGAAACTCTATTTCTTCCATATTTATACTATTCTCAAAACAATAAAATTCAATAGTATAATAAATTTTTTGTTTCTTTGTTTTTGTGATACTTTCTTCTGGAAATCAAAAAGTATCATTTCTTCTGTATTTTACCTCAAAAAAAATAACTTTTTCATCTTTTTTCCCAATAATATCTATTTCGCCAATTCTCCCATATTTAAAATTTGTTTCAAGAATATGATAATTATTTTTCTTCAAGTATTCAATTGCCATCAACTCAGCTTGATCTCAAAGTTTTTTCATAACTAAGAAATATGAGATAATATTTTTTGAGTAATAATTTCTCTTGAAAGAATTGCTCCATTTTCCATACAATCAATAATTTTCCAATCAAATTTTTTCGCTACATAATGAGCCATATTGTAGGCATCTCGTAAATGATTTTCATCTTTTTCGTGAATATCTTTATTTTCTCCTGAAGTGATATAATTTCTTTGCTCTTTTTGACCAATAAGATGAGCAGAAATTTCAAGAGAAACATCCAAAAAAAGTGTAATATCTGGCTTTGGAATAGCAAAAATTCCATATTCCAAATCTTCAAGCCATTCAAGATAAGCATCAACTTGTATTGTGTTATTTATTTTTCCTGATTGGTGAATCATACTTGCCGAAACATAACGGTTAGAAATAATATAATCATATTTTTCTAAATCTTCTTTTATTTTTTTCGAAGCATCAAATCGATCAAGTGCATAAAAAAGTGAAGCAAGTTTTGGCTCCACAAATTCTCCATAACCTCCATTGAGATATTTTTCCACAAAAAAAGCAGAATTTTCTCAATATCTTGGAAAATCTATTATTTTCACTTTTTTTCCTTGGCTTTCTAAATACTCTGAAATAAGCTTGACTTGTGTTCATTTTCCTGCACCATCTATTCCATCAATAACGATAAACATAGTCATTTTTTGATTTAAAAAGTATTATATGTTAGTATAAGCATACTGAGAAAAAAATCTAATAATTTTTATTTTTATAGTTTTTGAAGTTATGGAAAAAAATTTAGGTAATCCTCCTTACAATGGGGGGGATGGTGGCGGGGGTGAATATTCATGAACGGCAAGAGATTTACTGGGAAAGCTTGGTGAAGATTATTTTAAAAGTCTCACCATTATTGTTGAAGGAAATGAAAAACCTATATTAGATGTAATTTATTCAAAATCTGATATGGAAAAAATAAAAAATAATCGTGCAGAAATAATAAAAATACAAAGTTTTTTAAAATATAAATGTGGTGCCTCCTATGTAGAAGTTAATTGATTATATGATATAAAAACAGATAATGCTCTCACAGAATATAGAAAAGAAAAAATTCATCTCCCTTATAATGAAAAAGAATATGAAGAAAGTGATAATCCTGAAAAATTATGTGAAGTCCCAGTCACACAATGAGTTTTTGAAGAAATAGCAAATTTTATCAAAAATAAAAAAGAAACACAATTTACTGTTGATTCAAATTGAAATAAATATACTTTTGCATACAACGATGAAAAATTTGATAATAGAATATCTATTTTTACAAAATCGAAAAAGTGATTTTCTATTTTTGTAATTACAGAGAATATTTTAAGAGCTATAATATCTGAAGATTTTAGAGATATTCCTACAATTGTAAATATTATCAATCAATTTTTGAAGGAAATAGAAAGCTGAGAAAAAAAATAATTAATAATTAAATTTTATGCCAGAAATACTACATGATGGTTCAGAAAGAAATATTATTGGGAAGAAAAAAATCTAATAATTTTTATTTTTATAGTTTTTAAAGTTATGAATGAAATACCTGGTGATAATTTAAAAGTAGATAACAGAAATGATTTAGCTGAAATAAAGGAATATATAGCTAAAATTAAGTGAAATCTTGCTTTATTTAAAGAAAAAGTAAGAAGAAAATGAGCTTTTGTCGAAGAAAGAATAAGAAAAGAAATTACTGGTTTATTAACTATGGAAAAATATTTTAATAATAATAATGAGGAAGAAAAATTTAAAATAACTAATGCTTTTAAATTACAAATCCAACAAGATATTATAAAAAATATAGGTGAGTTAATAGAAATTTTTGATTTAATTGCTAAAACTGAAGAAGTAAATGAAAACGAAAAAGAAGCTATAAAATATTATAACAAAATACATAACTTAAAAACAGATTATGAAACGAGATTAGTTAAATTTCTCAAGGAAAACAAAGATTTTGATAGAAAAATCTTTAGAGAAGAGAAAGTAAGAGGAATTTTTCTTCTTGCCGAAGAAAAATTAGAAAGTAAAAAATAATTAAAATCATTTATGAATACAGGAAGTTTATGAAATGGTGATTGATGAAAAAAATATCATAGGTATATTGATGATTATTGAGATGATGATGATTTTAAATATGTAATACTAAACCATTGGCTAAAAAAGAAAGCTATAACGGAAGAGGAATATGGAATGCTTTCTGATTTACCATTAATAGAAGTAAAACACTATTTGAGAAATTTACAATATTTAGATTCAGCCTTTAAATGATGATTTATTGATGAAAAAAGATATTACAGAATTTGTAAGCTAGACTTAATTGAAAGAGATCTTCAAATAAGTTTATTTGAAGAAGAAAGGCTAGAAATACAAATAATTGAATGATTTGTAACCGTTTGAAAAATAACAAAACAAAAATGTGAAAAAATACTAAAAATGAATCCAAATAAAAGAGAAGAAGCAATAAATAGAATTAGTTGAGCAAAATAAGTCTGAGTTTCATTTTACTCTTAAATTTTTTAAAATTATGACTGGAATAAATAGATGAGAAAATTGAAACCCAGAAGATGAAATACCTTCATCAGATTGAGATATTGATTATACAAATATATATCCATCAGTTGAAGAAAGAGCCAATTTAAGAGAAGAAGAAATAGCGGAGAAAATATGAAAGAAAGCAAGAGAACTATTAGATAGTCTTTAAAATAGAAAAAATGATATTAGAAAAGTAAGATATACCGAAGAAAAGAAATCAGAAAAGAAAAAATAATCTTCCTTTTCCCTTAATTCTTTACAATACAAAAAAAATTATTAAAATGCAAGAAATATCTTGCATTTTATTTTGCTAATTCTTTGTCCTTTGTCTATTATCCAAGAACTTGAAGATTCTATCGATATCATTGAGCTTGTTTCAAAATATGCAAAGCTCAAAAAAACCTGAGCAAACTACAAAGCTTTATGTCCTTTTCCGTGACACAGCGAAAAAACTCCTTCTTTTGTGGCAAGTCCATCAAAACAAATTGCCTATTGTTTTGGCTGTCATCGTGGTGGCGGACCGCTCAAATTTATTATGGATATAGAAAACTGCGAGTTCAAAGAAGCGGTGGATATTCTTGCTCAAATAACAGGAAAAAAAGATATAAATTTTACTGGCTCAAGAAAAGATATAGAAAATGAAAAAGATATTTTTTCTCTGCACAATGATATAGTAAAATACTACAAAAATGCTCTTTCTCAAAATAAAGAAGTTATCCGTTACCTCACAGAAAAAAGAGGAATGAAACAAGAACAAATTGAAGCTTTTAATATCGGTTTTGCCGAAAGTGGTCATGATCTTTATCGTTATTTGGAAGAAAAAAATTACAAAGACACTCTCATCGAAGAAACAAAAATTTTTATCGATCTCAAAAATAAAAAAGATAAATTTTTAGGAAGAATTATTTTTCCTATTCAAAATCTCCGAGGTGATATTATTGCTTTTGCTGGAAGAATAATAAATACTGGTGAACCAAAATATTTGAATTCTCCAGCGACAAAAATGTATGATAAAAGTGCAATTTTGTATGGATTATATCAAGGAAAAAAAGAAATTATTGAAAAAGATTTTGTTATTATTTGTGAAGGCTATCTTGATGTAATTGCTCTTCATACTGCCTGATATAAAAATACTGTTTGTGTCAGTGGGACTGCTTTTACCGAAAAACAAATAGAAATCCTCAAAAGACTTACTCATAAATTTTTTCTCTGTTTTGATGGTGATGGAGCGGGAGAAAAAGCGACAAGACTCGCTATTGAACTCCTCAAAAACAAAGGCATTGAAGTTCATATTATCACCCTTCATTGAGGAAAAGATCCCGATGAAGTAATAAAAAGTTGAATGAATTTTCAAGATTTTATCGACAAAGCACTTTCTCCTATTGGTTTTTTACTTAACAAAAATGAAACAAATATTTCCAGTATAGAAGAAAAAAAAGTCTTTCTCAAAGAAATTTTGGAGGTCCTAAAAAGCTATTCTGATAATGTAGAAAAAGATTTTTATATAAAAGAAATTGCTCAAAAACTCGATATCAATGTAAAAATTGTTTATGATGAGTTTAACAAGCTCCGATTTAAAAAAGAAGAAAAAGAGGAAATTCAAAAGGAAATTAGCCATTATTCTTATGAAGAAATTGCTATTGGTTATATTCTTTGTTATCCACAGCATAAAAATATTTGGAAAGAAAAAATCGCTTTTCCAGAAAAAATTCCTCATTCATTTTCTAAATTGCTTGATGATGAAAAAAAAATAGAAAATCTCCCGATAGAAGAAAAAGAACTTTTGCGATGAATAAGCTTAGAAATAGAAGAAAAAAACAAAAGTTTTACGGAAGAAATGATACTTTTTTCGATTGAAAAAATCATAGAAAAGATAAATATTTCACTTTTTAAAAAGGAAAGTTTAGGACTTAAACAGATAATGCAAAAAGATAAAAATGATACAAATGTATTAAAAGATTACAACGAACTTCTTATAAAAGCAAAGAAATATAAAATAAAAACATAAACAAACTTGAAAAAAAATATTTTTTTATATAATAAGAACATCTTGAAAAACCGAAATTTATCCCTTTTAAATCATTTCTAACAAAAAATTTATGACAGAAAAAAAAGCAAAAAAGTGAGCTCAACAGGAAGAAAAAATTAAAAAAATCCAAGAAGTAGATTTAAGCGAACTTGATTTTGATGAAGAAAGAGATGAAAAAGAGGAAGAAAATGATGAATTTGATGAAGTTGAGGAAGAAAATGATGAATTTGAGGATTTTGATTTTGAAGAAAGAAAAGGTGGTGAAAAAGATAAAAAAGAAAAAGGGCTCAAAAGAATGCCTATTGATAGATCTGAGGATAAAAGAAGACTTGGAAAATGACTTAAAAAATTCATAGATAATGAGGTTCCTGCAGCGATACTTGATGGAATGAGTGAGGAAATTCAAGAATTGATGAAAAAATGAAAAGAAGAAGGAAAAATCACTCAAGATGAGCTTATGGCAGCACTTCCGAATGCGGAGGAAGATATTGATCTTCTTGATGAAATTTATACAAGATTTCTCCAACTCAATGTTGAAATTATTGATAGTCTTGATAAAGATAAACTTTTTTGAAAAAAAGAAGATGAAGAAGATAGCACAAAAGATTTTATTTCTCTTTCTGAAATAAGTGATGATTCTATAAGAATGTATCTCAATGAAATAGGGAGAGTTGCTCTTCTTACATCTGAAGAAGAAATAGATTTGGGAAAAAAAATCAAAAGAGGAGACCAAGAATCAAGAAAAAAACTTGCTGCTGCAAATTTAAGACTTGTTGTAAGTATTGCAAAAAAATATATGGGGAGAGGGCTTTGACTCCTTGATCTTATTCAAGAAGGAAATGTTTGACTTTTTAGAGCTGTTGATAAATTTGATCCTGAAAAAGGTTTTAAATTTTCTACTTATGCGACTTGGTGGATAAGACAGTGAGTAACAAGAGCAATAGCTGACCAAGCAAGAACGATTAGAGTTCCTGTTCATATGATAGAAACTATCAATAAATTTACTCATACTTATAGAAGATTGACTCAAGAACTTACAAGAGAACCATTGATGGAAGAACTTGCTACAGAACTTGATATGGATATAAGAAAAGTAAGACAAATTATGAGGATTAGTCAAGATATTCTGAGTCTTGATGCTCCTGTCTGAAGTGAAGAAGATACTTCTCTCGGAGATTTTATTGAAGATGATAAAACCCCAGCTCCTGATGATCAAACAAATATAAATCTTCTTAAAGAAAATCTCTATGAAATGCTTGATTTCCTTACTCCAAGAGAAAGAAAAATTATTATTATGAGATTTTGACTTGATGGATGAGATCTCCATACTCTTGAAGAAGTAGGAAAAGAATTTTGAGTGACAAGAGAAAGAATAAGGCAAATAGAAGCAAAAACTCTTGAAAAACTCAAAGAACATCCAAATGCTGATAAGATAAGATTTTTTTAAATTACAAATTTAAAATGTCATCGAGTAAAGATTTTGTAGAATTTATTGTTGATCAAATAGCCTCTATATGAAAAATACGATATAGAAAAATGTTTGGTGAATATGCTCTTTATTGTAATGAAAAAGTTGTTGCTCTTATTTGTGATAATAAACTTTTTGTAAAACCAACTAACTGAGGAGAAATTTTTATAGGAAAACCTCTTTTTTCTCCTGCATATCCATGAGCAAAACCAAGTTTTTTGATCGAAGATAAGATAGAGGATAGAGAATGGCTAAGTGAACTTATAAAAATAACTTATATGGAATTACCAGCACCGAAAATAAAAAAAATTCCTCAAAAAATTTCAAAAAAATAATCCCTGCAAATTTGCAGGGATTATTTTTTTCTATACTTTCTTTTTATTTTGTAAAAAGTGGAGGTGGATTAATTGCAATAGCTGAATTATATTCTATTACAACAGGATACCTTGCATATTGATAGGTGCTTGTATTAAAAGATCCTACATAATTTGTTCCTCAATTTGCTGGTATAATATCATAATTATCGACAGTGCCATCAGGAATACCAGAAGGACCAGATGAATCATAAATAAAATATCTTCTTAAATAATTGAGATCATATGTCTGAGCATTCACAATAGTACAAGAAAGAGAGCTAATATAGTAAGGACATTTTAATGGGATCATTCTTGATCCTCCAATAGTATTTTCACTAAAGACAGTTCCAAAAATATATAATTGATTTTTTAAAATACTAACATCAGTATCACCATCAAGGATATTTCAATTATAACTTATAATTGATTTTTCAGTAAAAATAGTAGCATCAATACGAGTAACATCTGGATCAATATAGAGATTTCCACCATTTCAGTTTACATCTTTTAGTACAATAATACCAAGCATACTATCCGTACTATATCTTATATTTCCATTTACATAAACATTTCCACCTATTACAACTATTGTTTTCTTCTGATTATTTCAAACATTTCATGATACTACTACATTTCCTCAGGTTAAGTTAAAATAAACAATATTATTATCTTTTAATTTTACTCAACCAAACCTAGAAAAATCTGAAACATCAACTTTCAGTATCCCATTATTAGGAGTGACTGATTTAATCATTGAATAAACATTTTTTAAAATATCTTTTTTAAGAGAAGCTTTTGAAATACTTCCCAATATTTTTACATCATTTGGAAATTGATTTATTACAATTTCTGAAGCATTTTTTGATGATCAAATTCACAAAACTTTCAATCATGCTTGATAAGTATTATTTAAACTAGAAGCATCCCAATAATTTGATTTTCAAATAATATCCGAATTATAAATTACATCTTTCCCATCAATACTATACTTTATATGACTAGAAAGATAAGTTTTATCAAGACCTAAAATACTGCCTCATAATTGAGTAAGTTTTGTTCTTAAAATATAATTGGTTAAATTGAACTCCGAAGGAATAAAATTAGAAAAATTTCCATTTCATTCCCCCATAACATTAAGTGGTATTCAAGATTCGTTATATTTCATTTCGAGATTGGATACTATCTGTCTCGCTCAAGAACCATATTCAAGATAAAGTTCTTTGTATGTTCAATTTAATGAAGGGGTATTTTTAGAAATGGTAATACTCGAGTTTTGGATAGCTCATTCTATAAATCAAAAGTTTTTTAAATCTCAAGAAAAGCTTGTCCTGTATAGAGGATTAAATTTAAAATTTATATTTGAACTAGAGGTAATAGATTCTCAAGGGTTTAATCAAATATTTCCATTTATATCAGTAGTAATAGAATTTATAATAAAATTTCCATATGCTTTATCATCTATATTTTGAGTTGGAGTATAAACTTTAAATCAAAAATTATAAATTCCATTTAATGAAGGTTGTGAATTAAAGGAAGTTGTAATAGAATTTCCTATATTAAATCTATTAGAAAAAGTTGAAGAATCATTTGGAATATTCATAAATACAGAATTTCAAGTCCTTGTATATTGATTCAAATATAAATTATTATTTGTATTAAAGTTAAAATCTATAGTTCTACTTATTCAAGTCGCTGGAATAATAATATTTCCATAAGTATCTATCAAAGTAATAGTAAGATTTTTTTGAGTTCCATCAGCAATATTACTTATATTTTCAAGTTCATTCGTAGTAACATTTTTCACTCATAAATTTATTGAGTTTGCATATACATTATAGTTTCTATCAGCAAAGGAATTTGTACAATTTCCTGCTTCATCACAAATTTCTGTTATTCTTAATGTATATATTCTTGATCCATTTACTTGTCTATCATTATCAACCTTTTGAGTTGAGACATTTATATTTAATGGTGATAATGATGAATTAAAATTTCAAAAAAGGAGAGAATTTGTAGTATTAAAATCCTCAAACCTTGCTATTATTGAATTTATAGGAGCCCATCAATTATCTGAAACACTAATTGAAAAATTTTGATTATCATTTGCAAGAAAGTTTGTTCAAGAAGGAGTTATACTTATATCTCATTCTGCTGGTGGAGTATTATCAAGCTTAACTGTAACTGATCCTATAACACTTGCATTTCAGGCATTATCCCATGTTTGATATCGTATTGTATTATTATAAGGAGCATTTTTTGTAATTGATGTTCATACTGTTCAAGTTGATGGATCACAACTGGCTCATTCACACCATTTTGTAGTATTTACTCATGATCATCAAGTATCAGAAGGACTTAAAGTTATTGTTGCCGAAGCAAAATTTTTCCATACACCACTAAATCAATAATTATTAGTAGCTGTTGGAATTGCATTATCCCAATAGGCACATGCCATAAGATTTCATGAAATAGTTTGTACCATAGAATCATAAGTATAATTTGAAAAGCCATTTCAAGGTCAAAAAGTTATTTTTCATCAATCATAATCTCAATCCTCTGGACACCATGTCACTGGTCAAGCTCATATTGACTCCCGATGTATTCCATAAAATGCAGAATAAGCTCATTGAGAAAGAGAAAATATAAATACTGAAATGATTATTAAAAATATCTTTTTCATAAATTTTATAAGGAGAAAATAATATCTATATAATTACATCATATTTTTTATAAAATTGCAAAAATCACCATTTTTTTTATACTTTTTCATATTTACAGTTTTTCAAAAAAATAGTGATTATATTACAATTTGTTTTTTATTTTCTTTTTTTATCTTTAAATTTTTTTATTATTTTCTTTGATATAAAAGAAAAAAGGATTCCAAATAAACTTCTCCTCTGAATTTTTCTCCTTTTTCCTTTCTTTTTTTATTTTTTTATTTTTACAAAGGGAGAGTTTTCTTTTCTATTTCTTATTTATGCTCTTGTAAGTTTAATCATTTCTTTCATTCTCTACTATTTTTGAATTTGGTCAGCAGGAGATGCTAAATATCTTCTTGTTTTGAGTCTTTTTCTTTGAGAAATATGAATTGTTCCATTTATTGGAAACATTGCTATTATAACACTTATTTATTTATTTATTTATTTTATATATTTTTACGGAAAAGTAATAGTCAATAAAGGATATAGAGAATCTCTTTGAAAAAATATTTGAACTGACCTAAAAGACAAAATAAATATGTTTCTTAAACATCCAAATTCAGGAAAAATAGAGAAAATATCATCACTTATAAAAATATTGAAACAAATACTTTATTTTTTACTTTTTTTTGTCTCATTGAGATTGTTCCGTCTCGATATTATGGAAGAATTGAAAAAAATAGATTTTATACAAAATAATATTCAATATATAAAAAGCTATTTTATTGCTTGAATATGAATTATAAGCTTTTCTCTTATATTTACTTATAGGTTTATTTTTCAAAAAATAAAATCTTGAATAAAAAAATTTTTTTACCAAAAATTACAAACAAATATAGGAGAAGAAAAGTTAAAAATTATAAATATTTTTATTGCCTTTTTCCTTTTATTGTTTGTTATTATCTTTGATTATATACGAAATGGAAATGAAATTTTTCATAAACTTGAACTTATCTTGACTGTTTATCTTGGTCTTTCTCTTCTTATAAGAATTTTGTTTTATAGTTACAAAATTACTTTCCAAGTTGGGGAAGAAACTTATGTTTTCATAGAAAATTTAAAAGCTGGAGAAATAGTAGATAAAAGTTATTTAATAAATCTCTTTTGAACTCAAGTTTGTCTCTGATATTGAGATAAAAATCCAAAATGATTACTCTATCCAAATCCTTGAGAATTATTAAAAAAAATAGAAAATCCAATTGATAATGAAAGTGTTGAATTACTAAAAAAAATATATCAGATAACAAATAATTATCACATAAAAAATGCTATTTCTTGATTTTCTGAAATAAAAAACATAAAAATACTTAAAACATTTTCTTTTTGACCATATATATTTATTGGATTTCTTATAACTTTTCTATATGGTGATGTTATTTGAATAATAATAGAAAAATTTGGGGGTATTTTTATAAAACATTTTATTCAGAAATAATAGGCTGAAACTCTTCCCAACCATAAATTTCTGGATATTCTTTCCACGGACCTTCACAAATAGTATTTTTTAAACATTTTTTACATTCTTCTCTTTTTGCTTTTCCTTCAGTCCATCTATAATCACTATAACTTTCTGTCCTGTATTCAGCATCAATGACAGTTGTTTCTGGCATAAAATTATATTCTGCAATTGCCCATTCATAATTTTGCATAAGACAAAATGGAATTGCTTCTGTCATACAGACAACATTATATTTTTTTCCTATATCAAGAGCTTTTTTTATATAAGGAGCAACATCGGATTTTTTTGGAACAATTTCCTGTTTATTTTTTTCTGCACTTCCGAGAATATGGACAAAAGCAAACTGAAATTGATTAACTCAAAGTTTACAAAGAAGAAGTGCAAGAGCTGGAATTTCCATGTAATTTTGCTTGGTAATAACGAAATTAACAATCATATTTTGTCATAGTTTTTTTAGATTTTTTAATCATTCTATAACTTGATTCCATGCTCAAGGAGAAGAAACTAAGTTATCGTGAGTGGAAGAATAAAATCCATGAATAGAAGGTCAAAATTCTGTTACTCAAGCATTTATTAATTCTTTTACATATTCTTCATTTGCAAAACTTCTTCCATTTGATTGTATTTGTATTGATTTATATCAAAGACTTTTTGCATAAGAAACTGATGCAACTAAATCTTTATGCAAAGTTGGCTCTCATCCAGTAAAAACAAGTCATTCACAGCCATTTTGAAATTCATCCTCAAGAATTTTTTTGATTTCTTCAAAACTTCTCTGTTTATAATGAAGTCTTTTATCTCCTTGAACACAAAATTTACAATGATTATTACAGGCAAAACCTACTTTTACATCCGCTCTTTTCATAATTTTAATTTTTTATTTTATTAATTATATTTTGTTTTTCATATTCTGTGAGAATTTGTGGCTGTACTTTGACATAGTGATAATATTTATCTTTTTCATAGACTCAAGCACAAATAGAGTTTAAGTCGCATTGATTACATTCTTCAAATTTATCATGCATAAATTGTATTCATTTAGGATTTACTTTTTTTCTCGAATCCAAAAAATAAACAAGCCTTTCTTCATCTTTTACGATTTTTCTTGTTTCTGTAGATGTATATTCATAATTTCGCATAAAGCAAAGGGGAAGTCGCTCTACACGAAAAGTTTTTCAATATTTTTCCAAAAAAGAAAAAGCCTTCAAAACACTAGCTCAAGCAATTTTAAAATCAGGAAGAGTAGAAAGTGCAACTTGAGTTTGTCTCATCATCAGAGGATCAAGATTATTCCAAACAAAGTGCTGTATATTTGGGAAAATTTTTACGATAAATTTTACAGTTTTATCAAGATGATTTTGGTTGTATTTATTGATAACATTGTTTATTTGTACTCGTATTCATAATTTGAGAGCATTCTGAATTGCTTGTAAAACCTTTTTATAACTTCCAGGAGTTTCAGTAAGAAAATCGTGAATTTCTGGAATATGTGAGTAAAGAGAAAAATGAATGAGAGTAAGTCAAGAATTTTTAAGTTTTTGCATATATAAAAATGAAGAGCACATCATTCCATTTGAAATTACTCGGCATTCTAGTCATTTTTTACTTGAATATTCTATCCAAGAAGCTAAATCTGAAGATAGTGTCGGTTCTCCCCCAGTAAAAATAATTCCATCATATTTTTTTTTAATAAAATCATCAATTAATTCTATTCATCTTTTATAAGATATATCTTCCCCATTTGAAGGATTGGAACAAAAATGGCACTTATTATTGCAATATCTATTTACTTGAATATATCAAATATTTGCCATATTTTATTTTAAAATTGGTTTTAAAATTGCAAATCCATAAGCCTTTATGAAATTTATATGAATTCCCTCACAAGTATGAAAATATTTACACTTTTTGCAAGATAAAGATTTTTTTCTGTAAAGATTAAAAATATATTTTTCTGTGTAATCCTCAAGAGTATAATCTCATTCCATATCTTCATAAGTTTCATATATTCAGCTTCAAAAAAGACATTTTGGTATATTTATTATTTTTTTACCAGAATTTTCTAGATAGGAAAGAAATGATATAAATTGATTTTTTTCTTCTCAAAAATTTAAATATATTTCACTCAGAAAATTTTTTCCTCGAAGAATAATATATTCTCAATCAGGAATTTCTCAATTGTTTGAATCAATAAAAGAATACTTCTCAAGAGAAGAAAATACTCTTTTTCATTGGTATTTTAATAAATTATGACAATACTGATTTTGAAAACAATACTGACAAGCATCTCAAAAACAATGCGGGATTTTCTTTCCATGAGAAGTGATAAATTTTTTAAATTCTTTTACTCATTCTCCCATAACTTCCGATTTAATTTTTCTCGGATCTTGTATTAAATCTTCATATCATTCAAAAGCTTCAGCAGGAAACCTATTACTCCACATATACATTCAAGAAATTTTTGATAATTCCCAAGTTTTATGCAAAAAAGAAATATTTTCTTCAATATCGTAAAAAAGTTTATCTCTATTTTCTCAAAAAGCTCTTCAAAAAGGAATAATTTGCAAAATATCAAATTCATACACTCAAAATTTGATAAAAAATTTTACTATTTGAGGAAGAAATTTCACATTCACTTTATTCACAACAATATCAATATTTACGACTATTTGTGGATAATTTTTCTTAATAAAAATAAGTCCTTTTAAAGATTTCTTAAAAGCTCAAGGAGTAGAAACGAGATAATCATGAAGGGTTTCATTATGTCAGTGAAAAGAAAATGTTATTTCTTCAAGTCAAGCTTCTATTGTTTTTTTGCAAAAATCTTCGGAAGAAAACATTATTCCATTTGTGATAGTTTGCACTCTGTTATATCAAATATCTTTTGCATATTTTATATATTCTGAAAAAAATGGGTTTATACTAGCCTCACCTCCGGAAAGAATAATTCGATTTTCACAATTTTTTTTATATCATTCTTTAATTTTTCTCTTAACTTCTTCTATTTTTTGAAAGCTTCAATTTTGAGATTGTGAATCAAGACAAAAAATGCAATTATTATTACAAGCTGAAGCTATACGAAGCCAAATACGATCTTGTTTAGTTGCTTTTTCTTTTTCTAAAACTTGTTTGATTTTCTTTTTCATCTTTTAGGCTTAAATATTTAAATAATAATTTTTTTATTCATCATCATTCAATAAAATATTTCTAATTATAGTATTAAATCTTTCTTTATTTGAAAAATTAATGGAATATTTATTAAATATAAAAGAATTGTCAGAAGCCTTTCATTCGACAGAAATATCAATTACTGTATCATGAGAATCTAAACTGAGCTCATTAATTATAAATAAATCTTTAATTGTTTTTATTTTTTTAAGTTGTTTTGTAAGTATCAAAAAATCATCTTCTGCCCAATTATTTTTACTTCAAAAAATCATTTCCAAATTTATTTTATTAAATCATAATTTTTTTATAAATAAAGTATTTCTATAAAGAAAGCTTACTTCTTTATTTGAAAATGCCAAAAGAATGCTTATATTTTCCGATAATTTATCTTTATACTTAAATAATATTTTTAAAAGTAAATCAGTACTATTATCTCTCATATAATCATTTATTTTTTTATTTCCATTTAAAGATATATGTAGCTCAAATTTTTCTTTTTTCAAAAAATTAACAATATCATCATTAGCAAGAAGAAAATTAGTCGCTATTTTAAATTTTATTTTTTTATTATTTTTCTGAGCTAATTCTTTTGAATAAATAACGAGTTTTTTAAGTAATTCAAATTCTATTAATGGTTCTCATCAAAAAAAAGAAATGGTCTTTTCATCTCATTCATTTAGAAGAAAAAAATCAATTATATTTTTAGCAGTTTCTTCATTAAGATAACTATTTTCATCTTTTACAACATAACAATATTTACAAGAAAGATTACAAGATGATGCTAGGTTAAACCTTATTTCATCTATCTTTTTTTCCAAAAAATTTATTTTTCAACTTAATCTATTCATACTTCTAGAAAATTCTAAAAATATTTTATTGAGTAAATTATATTGATATAATCATCTTTTTATCTTTTTTTCATCTTCTCAATACTTGAGTAATAAATCAAAATAACATCAAATAAGACAAGTATAAAAATATTTTTCTGAATTTGTATTAAATCATATAAATTTATCAACATTATTATAAATCGTTTCATAATTTTTATCAGGAAATAACTGAATAGATTTGAATCTATTACACATTGAGATATTTCCAGCAGTATCAAGTATATTTTTTTCACAAACATACAATATTTTTTTTAACTCATCTCAGTCTATTTCTCAAAAAGAGAGATTTCATTGTTTCTTTTTTAAATAAAGGAATTTCCTTAATTCTTTTTCTAAGAATAAAATATCTTTGATACCCCAGTTAGAATATATTTCAGGAGTTATTATAAACCTATGAAATCATAAAAAAATAAGCTTTAAAATAATTTCAAATGGAAAATTGATATTATCGGGCTCAAAAATAAATAAAAAAGATAATTTATCTTTTATTTCTTTAAATAAATTAGATTTGAGTAATAATAGAGCGGAACTTTTCTTATGGAATGAAATAATGATATTAATATTATATTTTTTTATAAAATTTATCTTCCATTTATCTAAAAGTAATCCATTTGTAATTATTGTAAACTCAAAGGTATTATTCTTTGATTTTATTTCTTCAATAATCTCAACAATACTATCCCATTTTATCAAAGGTTCTCATCAAAAAAACTTTATATTGTCATACTCATAATTCTTTTCATTATTCAAAAATTTCTTCACATCAAAATCACTGGTATCATTATCTAAAATATCTACATAACAATAACTACAATTTAAGTTGCAGGTTTTAGTTATATATATATCTAAAGTCTTCTTCATAGTTTGAAATTATAAAATTTTTTATGATAAAATCAAGGAAATCCCCTCAAATATGATATAAATTTATATTTTTTCAAATATTTACATCTTCATTAAAATTATTCAAAAAATCTACTTCTTCTTTTTTAAGGATAAGAGAGTTATAGGTAATAAAACTAAATAATATATTTTCTCATTTTACCCCTTTATAGAGAGAAAAAAAATCTGTTTTTTTGAATTTTATTTTATGTAAATCCTTTTTTCATTTTGATAAAATTCATTCTATTATCTTAAAAGGATATAAGTATGGATTTTCTTTATATATCAATTTCAAATAATAGAAAATTCAAGTTCTATCAATAAATTCCCAAAAGTCTCTTGGATTTATATTATCAAGATACCTTGTGAATTGCCTTTTATTTATATTATCTGTAATTTTTCTTAAAAAAATTCAATCCCTTTTTTCTGACTTAAAAGTAAAATCTCAAATTAATTTTCATTTTTCCTGATCAATTTCTATTGAAAAAATATTAGGATTATTATATATATATGATCCTTTCATTAAGCCAAAAATATTTGGTGTACAGGTATAATATTTGAGCTTATCTATATTATTACATAAAAACTTAAAAGTTAAAAGAATTTCTCCCTTTGTTTCTCAAGGAAATCATATAATTGAATAATTATGAATAGAAATTCATTTATTTTCAAAATTTTTTATTATCTCAAGTTTTTCCTTTATTCACAAAGAATCTCATTTATTAAACATTAAATTTACTCTTGCAGAAGCACTTTCAAGTCATATTCAACAATACCTTGCTCATGATAAATAAAGTTTTTCTAAAAAATTATTATCTTGGAATTTTTTATCAAACCTTGTCCTAAAATTATAATTTATTTTTATTCAAAACTCTAATACTTTATCAACAAAATATTCTAAAATATCTGGATAGATAGCCTCATCAATAAAATTGATATAAAATATTTTTTCTTTTCGTATATAATTTATAACTAAATCTACATATATTTTCAATATTTCTTTGTTATTATGTGGGAATTTGTTTTCATTTCAATTATTAATAGTACAAAAAAAACATGCTCCCCAATAGCATTTAAACGGATACATCCTTATATTTATATATTTTTTTCAAAATATTTTTTTTGAATTTCAGCTATTATACAAAGTTTTTTCAAAAGAATCTTGAAGCTCTATTTCTTCGCTTTTTAGCTTATTTAGAAAAAATTCTTTTCAATTATTTACAAGAATATTTATTATTTTTCAGTTATTTTTATAAGAGTCAATAAAATTAAGTAAATTTCATCTATGAAAATTTATAAAATCAATATCTCTAAAATACATATAACTTCCATTTGCTATAGATTCATTAATAAATGATTCAAAATCAAACTGCTCGTTGGCATTTTCAAAGTTTAACAATACTTTTAAACTAGGATTTTTTTTCTTCAATAAATCGGTTAATATAATGGCTTGGATAATTTCTCCAGGCCAAAATAAATCAAAAATTATTAGTTTTTTATCACTAAAATCAATTTTTGAAGTAATTTCAGTTAAGATTTTTATTAAAAATTTTGCATACCCTCATTCTAAGATATTATAATCGACTATTTCAGAATTAAATGAACTATTTTTATGTGTAATTCATCGAACAAGATTAATATTCCAGTCAATCAGTATACTATTAATAATATTTAAAGATTCATTTAAAATATTATACATATAAAAAAGCTCTAAAGATGTTATTCTTGTCTTTTGGATACTTTTTCATATTTCTTTTGCTTTTGGAATATTATCTAAAAAAATATTACTATTAACTTTTAATCAATAGTAAATGGGGTTTTCACTAAAAATATTATTCCAAAAATAATATCACAAATCTAAATAATCTTCATTTTTTTTCTCACCCTCAAAAAAATAAGTAAGACTAAATTTGGATATTGTTTTTATTGTAAGAATATTTTTTTTCATTATCTCTATATAATATATAACTCTTTTTTATCTCATTCAATACAATAATACTTTACCTTTTTTTTTAAAATATAAAAATCTTTTATTTTTTCTTGGAAAGAATCTAATCAAGATAAATCAAACTCTTTAAAGATATTAATTTCTTGATAATTTTTAAATCTAAAAAATTTCTTTTTTCTTCAGCTAAATGTTTTTAAATATCATATTTCCTTTACATCCTCTTTTTGAATAAAATCTGGTAATCACTCTAAATGGATATCCAAGTTAACCAATTCATATATTTTTAATTCTATTCAATCTTCTGAAATATCCAGTCACAAACAGTCAAATTTTGTGAAATCTTTTTCTAAAAAATATTGTTTATTTAATCAAAGACATTTTTTAATTTCAGATATTATTTTTAAAGAATTTTCAAAACTTTCATTATAAAGTCAAATATATATTTTATACCTATTAGTATTTTTATCAAATCAAAAATGAAGAATTTTTCAAGAAAAAATAGAAAAAATCATATTTAAATTGCTAAAATTTTCTTTTTTCAACTTTATATTTTCATACATAAAAGATTTTATCTTGATATTATTTTTTTCGTTTTTAGAGTAAAATAATATTTTATTTACATCAAAACCGTTCTCTTGAAGTACAAATTCAAAATATCAATTTTTATTTGTAAATTGTTTTATAAAATCTTTCATAAATAAGATTAATGATTGAATTAAATGCTTTGTCTTTCTGATAATATATTATAAAAGAATTAATGAATATTTCCTCTACATAATTAAATTATTTTCCAAATCAGTGATATACAACTGTTGTTTTCAAGTTCACTTATCAATAGCAATAAAGTTAATATATACATCATCTAAACTTAAATCTTCTAGAGAATAATTAAATCTTTCTAATGATTTCTGATTACTGTACTTCAATTTTTTAAATTTAAAATAGTATTTAGTTCTCAACATAAGTTTTTTACTTGTGGAATATTCCTTCATTTTAAAAATAAATTCTACTTTTCATAAATCAGAAAATTTTTCAAATAAATTTGTATACTCAATATTATTTTCATTAATATATTGATAATATTTTATAGTATCAATATCATCCCCATTAAGGTTTATTGCCATTAAATCATATGGATTAATTGCTATTTCATCAAATCATAACAACTCTAAAATATTTTTACTTGCTTTGAAATAAATACGATAATAATTATCAAATCATCAAAAAGCAATATGGATTGGATATCATTTAATATTAAGAAAATTAAAAATTTCCTTTATTTTTTCGTATAAATTATAATTAATTTTATTTCTTAAAAAATTTAAAACTATATTATTTCTTAAAATATTATTAAATTTTATTTCGCTTTTAAAAATTGAAGTACAATATCAACTATACAATGTATATTCTTCTAATTTAAATTCAAAATAACTTTTATAATTTCACTTATAATATTTATTATTTAAAAAATATTTAATAAAATTAAGTCTTTCTAAATTATTTCAAATATTTAACTTAATTTTTCACCTATGTATATAAGACTTAATAATATCATTTTTTATATATCCGGATAAATTTTTTCATACTCATTGATCTCACATAAAATAAAATAAATTTCATTTATATTGTCAATAAAAATATGAATTAATTATACTAAAAATCTTATTGGTAGATATTCATTTTCTTATAGATATCTTTATACTTGATAATCAAATTTTTTTATAGTAAATAGTATCCTCTGGTCTTATAATAGATATTTCTCTATTTAAAGATAAATTTTTTACATTATAAAAAAAGGAACAACATCCTTTTCATGAAAATCATATGTTCATTATTTTTTTATAAGCTAAACATCAATCTGAATCTAGGTAATTATCATAAACTACTGCCTCATTTCAAACTAATTCAATATTAACATTTTTAGTATTAGCAAATGAAATTATTTGACTTAATCTAAGAATATTTCAGTTAATAGAATGGCTTAAAATTAATTTATTTATATTACTAGTATTCTCTATAATTCATTTTATTTTGCTTAATTCATATATTCTTACACCAGTAGAAATATTTATTTTTATTATTTTACCATATTTATCTGATAAGAATTTTATTCCCTTAAAATCTGCCACAGAAAATTCAGAAATTCAAATATTCAGTAAATCATCAATAATTGTTGCTAATAAATTTATATCTAAAACTGGTAAATTTAAAGCATAAACTATATTAAATTTAAACTTTTTTATATAATTAATATGATCAAAAAAAGATAATTCTCATAGAGGATTATTTCTTGGTAAAGTTCAATAATAATTTGGATTACTAGTAAAAAACTCAAAATTATTTGTTGATAGATTGTTTTCTTTGCAAAAAACAACCAATTTATCTACCAATTTTATATCAAAATTATATTCGATTGAAAACTTCATATTATATATAGGTTATACCTAAGTAAGAAGTAATGTAATCAAGTTATATATACTCTATATTTTCATGTTTTTTATGTAATTTTTCCTTTCCTTAGTTTGAATTATATACAATTACAAGGATTTTTCAAACTAAAAAATCTCCAGCTAAAGCTGGGGGATTTTCTCCCATTCCTAGAAATAGATATTAGAATGGCATTTTATTAATGGCTTTTTGTATGTAATTTTCAAAAATAATATTATTTTCAGCCTTCTCCTTAATTAATTTGGCAAATTTTATTGATAATAAATTTCTTCTATTTATTATTTCATTAACACTATTATCATTATTTCAATAAGAATAGTCTCTACTACATTGTAAACATTTACTCATATTATGATTATTACATAAAATTAATTCTTTATTAATTCAAGTTAATATATTTCATGCATTTTTATTGGATTTTCAAAATGGTGTAAAAATAATATCCCCATTTACTCCAAGCTCAAAATATTTAAAAAATATACAATTTCAACTAAAATTTTTTGAAAGCTCTCAATATCTTAACTCTCTATTAATTGTACATAAATAAAGAGGATTGTGACTTCATATACTATGATAAACTCTCATAAAAACCTTCACCATATTTTTATACATCTCATATATACTACTTTTTGTCCATTTTATTCATACTATAGGAGCAATATTTATCGTATCAAATCATAAATTTATTATTTCTTTATAATCCTTATAAAAAGAACCTACATTTTCAGTATGAACATCAAATGCTAAAGCAACTTTATCATTTGAATAGTATTTCAATATAAGAACCATTTTATTTCTCACTATATCATATGTTCATTTTCAATTCTTATACTTTCTAAATTTATTATGAATATTTCTATTTCATAAATAACTTAAAGCAAAATAAACTCCATATTTTTTAAAAAATTCTATTTTATCAATGTCTAATAATATTCAATTTGAACAAATTGTTAGCATTATATCTTTCTTAGATTCTTTTATCTTATTATGGGCGATAATAATTGTTTTTTTTAATAAATCAAAACTTAAAAGGGGTTCTCATCAATAAATTCTTATTATTTTTTTGTTTCACTTTGAATTTATAAAAAAGTCTAAAGATTTTTCTACAATATCAATTGATATTTCTTTCATTCATTTTTCCAAAAAACAATAGCTACAATTTAGATTACAAATATTATTAACATTTATTTTTAAATTGTAAACTTCTTTATCAAACATTTATTTAAAAGTAAAATATTATTATCATATTTTATATTATTGTCTTTCTTTTATATGAGAATGTATTGGGATATAAATAAAACCAGTGTAAATATCTTTATTAAAAATGATTCTTCAGATTTAACTATTACTTTCTAAAATTTTTATAATAATCATTACATAATTCACTATACATACCGAGTGAAATTAAATCATATTTTTCTATATCTTTACATTCAGATATTGATTGAGATTTGATAAATATAATACTACTATAGCAAACATATGCTTGACTTAAATTATCCTTTTCAAGACTTTTACAAAAATCTTTATTTCAATCTATTTCCTCAGAAAAATCCATTCATTTATACCTTTTGTTATTATACAAAATATCCATAAATAAATTAGTAAGACTTTCTTCAGTATTAAATCAAGCCTTTTGGATTTTTTCCTTCCTTACAGAATCAGTAAATAAACTAGCGGAAGCAAAACTAAAAAAAGATTTAACTTGTTTTTTTGAAACAATATTTTCTAATTTTATTAGACTGTCTTTTGATATTTTTGCTAATAATGATAAATATAAATCAAAAGTAAACTGTCCTTTAATAGTTTTTTCTTTATTTGATGAAAAAACTACAACTTTTTCCTGAAATGATTTAAGAGAATTTATATCTTTAATATTTTTTAATAGTTCCTCAGAAATACTTAATTTTATAATCTCATTCTTTATTTCTTTATTTATAATACGAGTTCATGATGATATTAATCATTCATCATTTCATACATTACTTTTTAAATTATTTATTCATAATAATATATAAATTACCAAAAAAAGGATAATTATAAATTGAACTATAATTATAATTTTTCATCCTATTGATTTTTTTGATTCCATAATTATTTTGTTAAAAAATTAACACCATCCACCGCCACTTCCACTTCCGCTTGAACCATGACTTCCATGACTTCCATGACTTACATGTCAGCTACTAAAAGTAACACTTGCTGCTGGTGTTGTACTATAATGTCAATTTACAATTCAGCTTGCATGACTCACATTAGGAGTGGCACTTGTACTACAAGTAAGCCCTCCACCAACATCAATACTCCAATTCTCAGCTCCTACTTCATTTATTGCACTTAAAAGCACTCCTCAAACTGCCAGTCATAAAGCATCTTTTTTACTTATTTTTCCACTTTCATCGGTTAGAAAACCTTTGATTTTTTTCTTGATTTTTGGAAATATATTTTTTTTCATAAGTAAAAATATTAAAAATAAATATTTTAAGAAATATTAAGACATTCTCAATTTAATAGCTCTCATTTTATTCAAGTTGTCCAATTTTCAAAAACTTTTTTTTCTTCTTCATCTCTCAGTTTAGTAAATATAAAATCAAGTATCATACAATCCAGTTTTTTCTTATCATCTTTCGCATAAATCGAAAATAAAGTTCCTCTTGTTTTATATGAATTTATTGGGCAAACTCCTATATAAGGTTTATAAACACTCTCATTATATCAAGGAATTCCATCAAGAGTCGAAGCCTGAACCATTATTTTTGTTGTTTCACTTTCTATCATATCTCTGTATGTTTCTTTTCCCGTCTCCTTTAGTTCTGTCATTAAAAAATTATTATCCCCCATTCTCGCGAGCATTCTTCCTTCATCACAGCTATATATCTTTCCATCATAATTATAGGCAACTTGACCAATACAAGCTCAACAAGGACTTCTATTTTCCATAAAATTTGGATCTTTTTTTCATAAAATTTTCGCAAGGTAAATATTGGTAAGACTTTCACGAAATAGAGTTCATTTTTTATTTATTTCTATAATATATTCCATTGAATTTTTATAAAACTCAAAAAAATCTTCCACACTATAACCGAGATTTTTTAGTTCTAATTCAGCAAATCCATAAGGATTAAGTGGTCTCAAAAAAATACCATCAAGTCAAAGCTCAATATAAGTATCAATAATTTCCCTATATTTTAAAAGGGATTTCTTTGTAACTGTCAAAAGAGCCCCAACTTTTCTCATAATATTTCTCTTTTTATATTCTTCATTCACTCTTTTTATCCAGTATGATACTGATTCAAAACTATTTCCCTCACGAAAAGTTCTATTTTCATTATGCAATACTTCATCTCCATCAAGAGAAGTGGAAATATAAACATTATGATCCATCAAATAAGCCAATTTTTCTTCATCCATTAAAGTAAGATTTGTTACCAATGCAAGAGAAATATTTTTTTTGAGGTAGAAGGATTTTATTTCTGCTTGTTCTATTGTATATTTCAAAATATCCCAATTTAACAAAGATTCTCCTCATTGAAATTCTATTGTTAAACTTGGTGAAGAGGTATAAAAAATAGTGTTAAGAACTTTTTCTGCAGTTTCTTTTGTCATATCCATATTCTCTGCTCCTATCGGAGCAACTGCAGCATGACAATATTGACACTTATGATTACATCTAAGAGTCGTTACAATAATATGAAGAGACGGTCCATAGGCAAGGAAATGATTTTTTTTAGCATAAGCTTGTGCTATATCATTTTCAAACCCTTCTTTTTTTATAAATCAATTTTTTAATAATTCTTCATATTTTTCTCAAGACTCAATTTTCCCCTCAATAAAAAGAGAAAATTCTTCTTTTGTGAGAAAACTATATTTTCCAATATCATTAGTTATAAGATAGGTATTTTCGTCAAATTTTTTAAAACGGAAAAAAGCTATTTTTTCACTTCTTAAATTTTTAATTTTTTCTATAGATAGCATAAAAAATAAGGTTAATTACAAACTTTCATTATATAAAGCAAGAACATAATTCATAAATTCATTAAAAATTTCTTCTTGTTCTTGTTCATTTTCTCAAAATATAAAAACTTGTCAATTATCATAAGTAATATCATAATCACTAAAATCTTCTATTGCCTTATTGATAATATCAATTGGATATAAACTAATCTCTATTTTAAAATTTTTTTTTCACATTTTCTATTGCATTAATATCTAAATGAATTTGTGGTTCTTTTTCTTGAGAAGAAAAGTTTATCTCTCCTTCTGTTTCTTCTTCTATTTCTTTCAATATTCTTTGTATTTCCTCTTCATCTATTTTTAAATCAGGATCATTTTCTATTTCTCTTAAAATTTCATCAATATCTTTATCAAAATCAATTCCATTTCTTTCTTCTTGTCTTTTTTCTGTCTCATTTTTTTTATCCGTATCAATTTCTATAAAATTATTCATATCAAGACTATTTGCAATCGCTGCACCAACTATTTTTTCTCTTATTTCTTTATTATCTTTTTCAAGTTTATCTCTCAAATAAACAGAAAGAAGTTCATCATTAAATTCACTGAGAAGTATTTTTGAATCTTCAGAATTATCTTCTTTTTTTGTACACTGCAACAAGAGATTTCCAACTCAATCAAGCTTAAAAAAGAAATATCCTCTATCAAGAAAATTATAAGCTGCTTTAAAAGCAATATCTTTACTGAAAATATTTTTATCAATTAAAAGTTCAAATTGTTTTCATGCGATTTTTTCTTGCAAAAAAGCTTCCATAAAACTATAATTAATAAATTAAATTCATTCTACTTTGTGGGCATATTCATCTTTGTATCTTTGTTCACATTCTTTGATTATTTTTATAGCTTCATCTTTCCCAAAAAATCATTCCACTTTTCCTGTTCAAGGTTTTTTAAGATATTTATAATATTCCCAAAAATGTGTTGTTTCTTTTTGCCAATATTCTCAAAGTTGAGCAATATCTGTGATATGATCTTGTCTTTTATCATCATTAACAACTGCTATTATCTTATCATCTACTTCTCCCCCATCAACAAATTTCATCACTCCAATAATACGAAGCTCAACAAGTGTTCACGGAAGTATGTCTTCTGTAAGATTTACAATTTCTACATCAAGTGGATCATTATCCAAATCCCAAGTAGATGGAATTGCTCCATAGGAAAATGGATATACAAGAGAAGAATACCCAACTCTATCAAGTTTCAATGTTCAGGTTTCTGTAATAAGCTCATACTTATTTATAAGCTTTGCATTATTTTCAACTATTGCATTTATTACTCATTCTTCCTCTGAAACAAATGCTGGAAGCACATGAAGAAGATTAAGCATATATTTACTTGGTTTGACATTTATATTTGCCATAAACTACATTAAAAATGTTAAAATCCTAATAAGTATATATTTTTTGCTAATTTTTCAAATATTTTTCTCTTTTTTCCATTTACTTATAAACTCTTTTAATTTGTATTTGAAGTTTTACAAGAATTTCATAAGTAATAGTTCCAATATCTTTTGAAATATTTATTACACTATTTTTATCTCCTTTTTCCTTTGAAATAATTTGTACTTGGTCATCTATATCTACATCATGATCTCAAAAATCAAGACAAGAAATATTCATAGAAATTCTTCCAGCATAAGAAATATATTCATCTTTGTATTTTACAAAACCATTATTAGAAAGTCTTCTATCCAACCCCTCAAAATAACCAAAAGGAATACTTGCAACATTTCATAGATTTTTAAGAGAAAAAGTACCATTATAGCCAACTTTTTCTCATATAGAAAGACTTTTATGAACACTTACAATATGAGAATAAACGGATAATGCTGACTGAAGCCTTTCTCCAAGATTATAAAATTTATCTCATTTTTCAAGTGGATTATATCAATAAAAAGCAATTCAAGGACGATAAGCATTAAAAAAATTATCTCGTATTTTGAGAAGTCCAGAACTGGCTCAAATATGCCTATATTTTGGAAAAAATCAATATTTTTCTATAAGTGCATAAATCTGCTTAAATCTTGCAATTTGTAAATCCATAGATTTTCTATCTATTTCATCTGCTCCAGCAAGATGACTACAAACTCATTCAAGAATAATTTTTTTATTTTTTTTCAAAATCTCCAAAGCTGTTCACAACTCTTTTTCATCCATTCATTCTCTATTCATTCAAGTATTTAAAAAAAGATGTATTTTTATTTTTTTTCTAAGATTTACCAAAAATTCAAGAGTGCTAAGATTGTAAATACAAAAAGAAGTCTTCTTGAAGTCAAAAAATTTATAATTTCAAGAAAACATCTCTGATAAAACCAAGATATTTTTGTGAGAATATTTTTTGATATATTGGTATTCTATAAAAGAATCTATCGCCACCATCGGAGTTTCCAATGTATCAATCATTTTTGCTATTCCTTGAAGTCCGTGTCCATAAGCATTTGATTTCAGCACAGGAAAAAGAGTAGCTTTTTCTTGAAGTGATTGGAGATAATTAAAATTATCACAAAGTCTCTTTGTGTCTATCTCTATCCTATTGAGACTTGTATATTTTTTTTTGAAAATTTTTCTGATTTGGTCTATCATAGATTATTTTTATAAATATTTTATCTCAGTGAAATTTTAATAATAAAGAGATTTTTTGCAAAGTTATAAATTTGTGATAAATTAAGGAAACACGGAAAATTATCTTTAGAAATAAAGAGAGAGAGAAAAACAATTTTTTCTCTCTTTTTTATCAAAATTTTTGTTTTTTAACTCTTTTTTTATTTTATTTTAACTTTTTTTG
>Ga0172367_10000772_pt1 | contig 48558 bp, 30 predicted proteins | sample Lak10m_FD_114542 | JGI IMG/M metagenome (GOLD analysis project Ga0172367, IMG submission 114542) | Freshwater microbial communities from Kabuno Bay, South-Kivu, Congo - kab_022012_10m | ecosystem: Environmental > Aquatic > Freshwater > Lake | place: Democratic Republic of the Congo: South-Kivu...
ATAACGCGACTCCGCGAGGTTGGACCGGTGTTGGTGGAACCCCTGGCGCGGATGGCTCGGACGAAACCGCCGTTGCTTGTGCGAGCACTAGAACCGGTGGTGTCGCGGATCCCGGCGGTATTGGGCCTCCCGTTGCCGAACGTCACGTGGTATCAGGTCCGACGCTATCAAGCGTTACGCGCGTTGAGTTTTATCGGACCCCAAGCGGCGGCGGCGGTGCCGGTGTTGATCGCGGCCTTGGAGGAGAACGACTATGCGATGGGCGGCGGTGCACGCATGGCATTGACGGGTGTGGGAGCGGCGGCGGTGCCTGAGCTGGGTCGACTCATGCGGCGAACCTCGGATGCGGTCGCGGCGCAGGCGGCGCAGGCGTTGGGTGAAATGGGTGAAGGTGCGACGGGGGCGATAGCGGATTTGGAATATGTCGTCGCGAAAGGTGCGTTTTATCCGGGGTTGATGGCAGCTCATGCGTTGGGTCAGATCGGCACGGCTGCGTTGCCGGCAGTAGAACGGTGTTTGACGAATTCGAACCCCGCGATTCGCGCGGAAGCGATTGACGCATTGGGTCGATGGGATGGGAAATCGGAGCGATATCTGAGCGCTCTGGAGGCCGCGTTGCGGGATGAGGACCGAGGGGTGCGGGAGATCGCGGAGAAACTGAGCGCGCGGCCATGAGGTTGAGTTGTTTGTCACGCTCATGAAGTGGCGTGCAGAGGCCGTTGAAGGATGTTATGGGGTGCCATTGAGGCTTGGTGGGCCGAGGCGAAGGCTTCAGGGCGAGACTAGGTTATGGGCCGGGGGATTGGGAGGTCGGAGACCTGCCCTCCGGTGGGGGGTCGGCGCGGCGGCCTTAACTGGAGTAGCGATTTATGTTGTGGTTCATGTCATTGGTTTTGATGCGGATTGGCTATGGCGTGCTGTGCGCAGCTGCGTTCGTGGTGAGTGAGGTTCTGGTCAACACCGCACACGCGGCAGGGGCGAACTCGGAACTGCGTGCGTCGCAATCCCCCGGGCTGCGCGTGGAGCGAATCTTTGGTCCTGAGATCAAGACCGGGCCCTACAAACATCCGGCCTGTTTTGATCAACTGCGGAACGGAGATCTCTACCTGGTTTACTATGGCGGTGAAGGGGAGTATGCGACCCAAACCTCGGTGTTTGGAGCTCGGTTGCGCCGGGGTTCCAGAACTTGGTCCAAGCCCACACCGATCGCTAGCAACCCGCTGCATTCGGTCGGCAACGGTGTCGTGTGGCAAGCACCCGACGGCGCGGTGTGGTTGTTCTATGTCACGCGCCAAGGGGAAACGTGGTCGACCTCGCGGATCATGGGCAAAATCTCGCGCGATGGAGCGCGCTCGTGGTCGGACGCCTTTCCGATCACGCACGACGAAGGCACGATGGTACGAGGTCGGCCGATGGTTCTGCACAATGGCGAGTTCCTATTGCCGATTTACCGGGAGACAGGCCACGACACGGAATTCACAGGGCCGGATACGACGTCTTTGGTGCTTCGATATGACGTGAAGACGAAACTGTGGGTGGCGTCGCAACCGATACGTTCGATCAAGGGCAACGAGCAGCCTTCGGTGGTGGAGCTTGAGCCGAACCATCTCCTGGCGTTTTGTCGACGCTCGGGGAGTTATGAACCAACGACCGAGGGCTATATCATTCGGGCGGAATCGCGGGATGGTGGGCGGACGTGGTCGGAAGGGGTCAACTCGACCTTTCCCAACCCGAATGCGGCGATCGATTTCCTCAAGCTACGCGATGGCAGTTTGATGCTGGTTTACAACGATAGCATGAACGATCGAACCCCGCTTACGGTGGCACTTTCGACGGACCAAGGTAAGACTTTCCCGCATCGACGCAACCTGATGGAGGGCTCGGGTGATTTTGCGTATCCGACCGCGATCGAAGCGCAGGACGGGACGTTGCAGGTGATGTTTACGAGCGACGAACGCACGGTGATACGACGCGCGATCTTCACGCGATCGTGGGTGGAGGCGGGGGGACGGTTGAGGTGAGGGCTGCGGTAGGACGGAGGGTTGCGGGCGGGCGGAGGAGTTCAGCGGACAGGGGGATTCCGTCCGGCCTGGATCGGCCGGACGGGGACGTCCCGGCGGGACGTCCCTACCTGGGGGGGCGGCGGAAGTGGCCGGTGGCGCCTTCGGCGATGTTGACTTCGGGTTTTCGGATCTGACGAAAGATGAGCTGGAACGGTCCGATGTCGATGCGCGCGCCGTCGTGGAGTATGACGGGTCGCTGCACGGGTTGGCCATCGATAAAGGTGCCGTTGCTGCTGCCCAGGTCCTGGAGCGTGTATTCGCCTTGGGACTGCATCTGGATTTGGGCGTGTCGGCGCGACACTTGATCATCGAGCAAGACGAGGTCGTTGATGATCCCTCTTCCGATCATGCAATTGTTCATGAGACGCACCCGTTCCCCGCCCGGCTTCTCGAGTTCCCCGAACGGCAACCGGGTCTCGATCCAGACCGGGTCGAACACGGTATGATAAATCCGGTTCCGAACGGTGAGCTCGCCCCATTCACTCCCGATGATTCCGGCGAGGCGAAGCTGGCCGATGGCGTCGTTGCTATCATCGTCGCGCACCGATTTTCCGGAGCGGATCTCCTCGTATAAACAGATCCGTCGAGTGGGATCACCGTCCCCTCGCAACATGCGCTCTCGGACAAACAAGAGATTATCGTCCAGCTCACGTGCGCGCGTTGACAGGAAGATCTGATCGCACAAGCGATCTACCAAGGCTTCGGGCTCCGATTCGGGAGCCACGGGCAGGATTTCGGATACGGCCTGACAGAGACGTTGGGTTAGATACGGATGACCTGCGGTCCAGTAATGGATGCGATCGAAGATAGCGAGTGCGCGGATGGGGCAGGCCTTTGAAGGCGGCATGCAAGCCTCGATTCCGGGAACCAAGACGGAGGCTTCGTCGATGGTGAAATCGGTGAGCTCGATACGGCGGCCGATATGGAAGGGTGTGGTGCGCGGATCGCGGATGAGGTCGGCGGGGGCTGCTGTGCCCATCAAGCAAAACGCAACGCGCTCAAAGCCGGGCTGCTCGGGTCGGCGGTTGTAGCACCCACGAATGGCGGCGAAGAATTCGTCGGTGGAGAACGGCAGGCTCCGAACGACGTCGATCTCGTCGACGAAGACCACGAGTTTACGGCCCTCGGGGTGCTCGGCGGTCGGGGTGAGCACAGGGAGGATGACGTATTCGAGTGCCATCATGAGCCGTTGGAGTCCGCCTAGCCGTTCGTGGGTCATCCAGAACGCCTCCATCAGATCCTCGATTCGAAGCTGACGACCGATCGCAGAGCACAGACCGTCATACCATTGTTCGACGGTGAGATTTTGACCGTAGGACGTGAGATCGAGTACGACGACGCGAGACCCTTCTTCCCGGAGGCGGGAGGCGGTTCGGCTCATGAGGGAAGACTTCCCCATCTGCCGGGAGGTTAGAACGTAACAGAACTCGCCGCGCGACAACCCTTCGAACAACTCGCGATCCGCAGAGCGCGTCACGTAGCTGGGTGCGTTGGGACGAAGCGTACCGCCAGTGACGAAGAAGCTTGGATTTGGCGGGTTCATGATTGGCGTTGTGGGGTCGGCCTAGGTCCGGTGGCGCTCCCAGACCGAAGGATGCGCCATTCTGTCGGTAAAGGCACTTTGAATCGTGTGACAAATCCTTGCGGGACATGACTCGTGCTTCGTCATGACGTTCTCATCCGGGCCGTTGTAACTCTTCTCGAGGCTCCATCGTTGATTCTAAGTTTAACCCAAACAAATCCAGTTGAGGGGACGGGGTCAAACGTTTGAGCTTCTCCCGTTCCGCTTTCTGTCGACCCGCCGCCCTGGGCTGGCCTTCGGGCGTGAGTTCGGCTTCTTCGAGGTTTCTCAGGATTTCCTTCGCCCGTTCTAGAACTGGGCGTGGCACTCCTGCCAAGCGAGCCACCTGAATGCCATAGCTCTTGTCTGCTCCGCCCTCAACGATTTTCCTCAAGAATATGATCTGATCATTCCATTCCCGAACAGCGACGTTGTAGTTGCGCACCCGTGCCAGCCGACCGGCGAGCTCGGTGAGTTCGTGATAGTGCGTGGCAAAGAGCGTTTTGGCACCGACTTGGTTGTGAAGAAACTCAACGATCGACCAGGCTAGGCTGAGGCCGTCGAAGGTGCTGGTTCCCCTTCCGACCTCGTCGAGGATGACCAAGCTGCGTGGGGTGGCGCAGTTGAGAATGTTGGCGGTCTCGCTCATTTCCACCATGAAAGTAGACTGGCCGCGGGAGAGATCGTCGCTGGCCCCGATGCGGGTGAAGATGCGATCGACCAAATCCACGCGCGCACGCGTCGCGGGCACATAGGCACCGGTGTGCGCGAGCAGGACGATCAAGGCCACTTGGCGGATGAAGGTGCTTTTGCCGGCCATGTTCGGGCCTGTGATGATGGCGATCTGCTGGCCCGTTGCATCCAGCAGGCTGTCGTTAGGGACGAAACGTTCGCCGCTAGACGACTGATCCAGCACGGGATGACGACCCTCGACTACCTCGAGCACACCCTCGGTGCCGACGTGAGGTCGGCAATAATTAAACAACCGTGCGGTTTCGGCCATGGAAGCGAGCACGTCCAACTGAGAGAGAGCGGAAGCGGTGAGCTGGATACGAGGCACCTCGGACAGGATCGACTCGCGAATCTTTTGGAACAACTCGTATTCCAACTTCAAAGCCCGCTCCTCGGCACCGAGGATCTTGCCTTCCATCTCCTTGAGTGCGGGCGTGATGAAACGTTCAGCGTTTGCAACGGTCTGTTTGCGGATGTAGTCGGGCGGCACCTTGTCGAGATGCGTTTTGGTGACCTCGAGATAGTAACCAAACACGGAGTTAAAACGAACCTTCAGCGACGGAATCCCCGATCGTTCGATCTCTTGCTGTTGGAGTCGAGCGAGCCATTCCTTGCCCTCCGTGCCCGCTTTACGCAGCTCATCGAGATGGGGATCGAAACCTTCCCGGATCAACCCTCCTTCCTTGAGAGCCAGCGGGGGCTCATCGACGATGGCACGCGCGATCCGATCGGCCAACTCCGGTAGTTCGGTGATCTGATCCCGCAACTCATCGATCAAAGCCAACTCGCGATTCGGCGTTGAGGAACCCTCCATTGGCCAACCCTCCAGGAGTGGTGCGCCCGATTCGGTTTCTCCATCCGACAAGGCACCGATGATACTGCGCAGACGCGGGAGCTGTTCGAGAGCCAGGCGCAGAGCCACCAGATCCCGAGCATTCCCGGAACCCACGCTCAGTCGGCTCAGGGTGCGCTCCAGATCACGTACCTCACGCAACGCCGAACGCAGTTGCTCCAACTCCGCGGTGCGCGCCATCATTCGGCCAATCGCTTCTTGTCGGCGACGAATCAACTCCGCGTGTGCCAAGGGGCGCAGCAACCATTCGCGGAGTCGGCGCGCGCCCATGGGCGTCGAGGTTCGATTCAGCGCTCCGAAGAGCGACGCGTCGCGGGCGGCATCGGCATGAGCGGGCTCGACCACATCGAGATTGCGGGCCGTGACACTATCGAGCACCAGGAAATCCGAGGTTTGGTAGGCCTGAAACCGGGAGAGATGCGAAACATCGCGCCGGAGGTGTTGTGACACGTATTGCAGCGCGGCACCGGCGGCACCGACGGCGGCGTGGCGGCCCTTGAGGCCGAGACCATCGAGCGTGGTGACCTTGAAATGTTCGCGCAAGGTGAAGATCGCAGTCTCGGGAGCGAACACCCAGTCTTCATACCCCGTGAGGCAACGAAATCGCGAACTCAACAACTCCTTAAGATTGGCGCACTCGGAGGGAAAAATAACTTCAGCTGGGCGCAGGCGGTCCAGTTCCATGGACAATGCGGCGGCACCTTCGACCTCGGTGGCTTTGAATTCGCCTGTGGTAAGTTCGATCACGGCGATACCGTAAGCCTTGCCGGTCAAACAGACGGCGACGAGATAGTTGCTTTGGTTCGAGGTGAGCAGGCGTTCGTCGAAATGCGTGCCGGGACTGAGGATTTGAGTGACATCGCGCTTCACCAGAACACCTGGACGGGCTTCCTCCATCTGGTCGCAAATGGCGACTTTTCGTCCGGCCTTCAAGATCCGGGCGATATACCCATTGGCGGCATGGAAAGGGATGCCGCACATCGGGACCACGCCGCGTTTGGTGAGCGCCACATTCAGAACCTGGGCACCCACTTGAGCGTCCTCAAAGAACATCTCGTAGAAATCGCCGAGACGGAACAGAAGAAGGGCGTCTGAGGGAAGCTCACTCTTGATGCGGCGGTATTGCGCCATCATCGGAGTCAGTTGTGGTTCTTGCGACATGCCTCAATTCGCCGCATCCATGCAGCGTCGAACAGTAAACCCCCTCGGTTCAAAGCTGGCGAACAAAATGGTGCAGGCTTTTGCGGCGGCCAGGACGCCCCGGTCGCCTTCGGCGGGACGCGCCGGCGGGGCGTCCCTACCTGGGTCCCTACCTGGGTCTCTACCTGGGGGCGGCCCAGCGGACGGCGTTTTCGAGGACCTTGAGCACGGTGGCGTTCTTGAATACCGGGAAGGTTTCGTGACCGGGTCGGAAGTAAAACACCTTCCCCTTCCCGAGATTCCACACGGAGCCGCTGCGGAACCACTCCCCGGTGGCCCACCGCTCCTCGAACACCACTTGGTCCGGGGCTGGGACATGGAACGGCTCGTCATACATCTCGGTTTGATGGATGACAAACGTCGAGGGTATGCCTTTGACGATGGGGTGCTTGGGGAGAAGCACGTTCACACGGCTCGGCTTTCCGTCGCCTCGGTAGCCGGGAAAGCAGCAGTTCGGAAGCGTAAGATAGACCCGAACGGGATCTTCGGTCGATGGCTTACGAAGCAGCACCGACGGGGTGAGGCGCTCGCTGTATTTGGGAGGGGTACGAATGGAGGTGAACAAGTTACTTTCGGTCAGGATCGCGCTCGTGCGCTCGTGAGCGGGTAAGGCCTTCAAGGCATCCTCACGCGCGCGTTCGTTCATCGCTTCCATGAACGGTGCGGACCAATGAGCGGAGTGCAGACTGATGAGCGCGAGTTTTCCGGCACGGACGCGGGCGACGATGTCCTTCGCTTTCTCGGCGGAGATCTCAGACTGCCGAACGTGACCCCACCACATGAGGACGTCGGTTTGATCCAAGGTCGCCTTGGATAACCCTTGATCCGGATCATCCAAGCGAGCCGTTGCCACGGACAAACCGTGCTGTTGACGCAAATAGCCGGCGATTTCGTTGCCGATATAATTTGCGTAGACGGTTTTTTGAGCAGGCTGTTGCTCGTCCCAAACCAAGACACGAACCGGTCCTGCAAGCGCTGGCACGTCGGGCAAAAGCAGCCCGAGTGTCAGCACCACGATCACCGCCAAGAATGGCAGTCCGATTCGCCCGAGGACCCGTGATGGATTAGGAGAGCGCATACCCTATTTACGTTGGCCGACGTAATTCAGACCGTTGACGAGGATCGACTTGTAAGCCGGGTGATCGTGAGACATGCCGTCGTGTCCAAGTGTGATGCCGACGATCCGGCTCTTGGGATGTTTGACGACATACACGATGGGCCAGGTCTTGCCGGTTCCCTTTTCAAACCCAGTTGCCAACACCTCGACGGGGGTTCCCTGAGGATCCAGCTCCAAGCGATAGAGCTCGTCGCGCAGGCTGAACTTTGCGGGCACACCCTTCATGATGGGATGATCGGGTTGGGTTACCGTGACCTCGAACTCGCCGTAGCGATCATGACTGCGAGCCCCGCCCCCGACCAACGTTCGGTTGTACTCCGGCCAGTCCTTCCATTCATACCAGACGCCGGGATGAACGAGGAGCAATCCCTTGCCCGAGTTCGCGAACTCGAACAGCTTGTTTCGAACCTCGTGACCCTTCGTGGCTTGATTGCTACTCCACACCAACACATCGGCCTTTGGTAGAGCGCTGACTACGGCGTCGATGGACTCTGTGTAGAGCGCCTCGGCGGATCCCGACGCGTTTAACGTCGCCACATCTGCCAGATTAAACCATCGACCGAAGTCGTGCGACGAGCCGCCGCCGACGAGCAAGGTCTTGATCTTGTCCGTGGTCTTGAAGGTCGGCACCACCACGGGAGGTTTGGGAGCGGAAGCCGTGCTCTCGGAACCGGGTAGCGGCTTCTCGATTTCAGCGGTTAACGCGATAAAGGTGGGAGCGACCATCGTATCGAAACTTGCGAGCGTGATGCGTTCCACGACCGACCGCCCTTTCACATCGCGATTGAAATAACGCACTTGTCCGCGGCTGACCAAATCGGGGACCTCCTTGCTGCCCGGGACATCAAAGCGGCCGATGTAGTCGGCGATCTCGACCCCATTTCGGAGAACGAACTCCTCGGTGGTGCCGCCTGCGAAATGCAGAGTGACTTTCGCAGCGGGTTTATCTTTGCCGTCGTCCCCGCCGTAAGGCCAAGCCCAGCCCCCGACACCGCCGAGCACATGCAGGCGCCAGATGGGATGACCGACTCGAACCTCGACACTTTGAGCGAAGGTTTTCGCCAGTCCGCTGCCGCCCTTGAGAACGAGGACGTTGTTGCCAGTGGGGCTTTTGGCGGGACTGATGAGATCAAACGGAATCGACCCGTGTTTGATCGTACCGAACTTCCTGAAACGCAGGGTCTCGTCCTTCGCTTCTTCGGAGACGTAGATTCCCTTCGTGCTATTCGCGGTAAACACTCCGGTCATGTCCAGGATCCGGTACCGCATCTCGTCCACGCAGAGATAAGCCATCAAATCGCGCAGCCCGACCGGACCCAGCGCTTCGAACCCTTCCGGCATCAAGGACCGACCGGAGCTTTGTCGGCTCTTGACGTTGTCCTTTCGCACCACGAAGTCGCCCGTTGCGTTGCGCATGGCGACCTCGGCATTGTTTTCGCGAGCGATGATCCCGTCGAACGTCAGATCGTCCTTGGTTTCGATGGAGGTACTGACGAAGTTCGGTTCGACGACCCGATTGGGATCCACGACGTGCATGAGCAGATCTGCGGCACCGTGAGCGCCCATACCGGTGAGATTGGGAGCGAGGTCACGGCCTTCGTTCTTGTAGACGTGACATCCAGCGCAATTGGCGGTGTAGAGCTTCTTTCCGTTCTCGACGTCACCACCCGGTTTTTCGACCTCGGGCTTCAACTGAGCGATGAGCTGATCCTTTTGCTTCTGTTCCGGACCACGCAATGCATCGAGCACTTCATTCGCTTTTGCGGCGACGTTCTTATCCCCGTGCGTTCGCAGACGATGCCAGTTGGAGGGGCCGACAGAGAGGGCATCGATTTTTTTGTCGGCCAAGGCCTGCACCAGAGCGAGGGAGGATTCCGACCGTTTCACCAACTGACCGAAGATCGCCTCGCGCAGATCGTTTGGCACGCGCGAGAACGCGTTAAGGAGTTCGGCGGTTGCGGCTGGAGCAGCGGTATTTCCGAGACCCTCGATGAGACGACGTTGGAGATCGACGGACGCCGATCCGCCCAAGAGCTTCGCCACGGCGGGAACGATCCCTGAATCGATGCGTTGGACGCCGAGCATGTTGATGGCGACCTGCCCACGCTGTGCATCGGGCAGTGACGAATCCTGCAACTTCACGCTGAGGTTTTGCAGCACGGGTTTGAGTTCTGCGGACAGCGTCCCGTTTTTGTCCCAACGCGCGATCAACGGGAGCGCGGCACCCGGGAGGCCGGGGCGATCGGAGCTGACCATGGATTTGAAAGCGGCCAGGATTTCGTTGTTCCAGGACACCGCGACATCGGTTTTGAGCGTGGCCGACAGCGTTTCCAGGATGGCTTGTTTCAAGCCGTCGACTTTGGCGGGCTGCTGAGCGGCGCCCACGATCAACCGGCTCACGAGAGCAGGATCATTACGATTGACCACCAACCGGGTGAGATGTCCGACGAAATCGGCGAGGAACGCCGGATCATTCGCTTGGAACGCGGCTTGGAAGAAAAGAGCGGGCTCTTTGGCGGCAACCCCGAGCGCTGCTGACTGGATATGTTTATCGGTGAACTTAGGCCAAGCAGAGACTACTTCCGCGGCCAACTCACTATTCAAGCTGCAGGTTGCGAGAGCGATGAGACCGTTGAGCACCACCCGTTGATCGGGATCAGCGACGAGCGCTCGCACGAGATCCGTTTCGGGGGTGACATTCGAATTGTCCCGCTCGCCTGCAATTCGGAGCGCGTTGCGGCGCACGACGGCATCCTTGTCTTGGATGGCACCAAGCAAGACTTCATCATCCAACTCTCCGCGGGCTTGAAGGGCGTGCAATGCGGCGATACGCGCGGGACCCGATTTGCCTTCATCCCGAACCAACGATTCCAACTGGCTGCTACCCACGCTCGACTCACGCATCAGTCGTGCGGCCGTGTCCCGAGCCCAGCCGTTAGGAGTCGACCCCATGGTCGCCACCAATGCACCAGGATCCTTGGCGGACATCGCCGCCGTCTGGATCAGCTTGGCTTGCTTGTGTTGCACTCGCCACACCCGGGTAAAATGATGATCACGATCCGGGCGAGTCGCCGCGTTGCGAGCCCCGTGAGCGGGTCCGCGCGTGTCGTTGTGAATCGCGGCCTGATTGTAGAAATCGACGATATACAACGCGCCATCGGGGCCCACGCGCGTGTGGATGGGCCGGAACCAGAGGTCGGTACCCGCGATGAACTCCGTCTCTTCACGGCCAGGTTCCTTGGTGGCGGCGTAGGTGACACCTTTGGGAGTGATGACCTCATTGTGGACGAGGCTGACGGTAGGCTCGGACAGGAACTGCATCCCGTTATACTTCGCGGGCCAAGCTCCGCCGTTGTAGATGCAGGTACCGGAGGCGGCGGTGAACATGCCAACCCAATCAATCTGCACGTAAGCGGGACGCGTGTGATGCACCCCGGGGAACACCTTCTGATGATCAGGGATCACGTGAGAGGATCGAATCCCACCCACATTGGCCCGTGCTAAAACTTTCTCGGGCATCACGATGTGCAACAGATGCTCGCCACAAGTAGCGGTGGCGTAAAACGCCTCTCCTTCAGGCGAGAAATCGAAGCCCCACGTATTGCACGAACCGGAGGCATACTGTTCCACAGCGCTTCCATCGGGTTTGAAGCGAAACACGCCGGCCGTGATGCGGCCAAAGTCCTTGGCTCCATCGCCAGACTTCGGTTGTCCCGCGCTATAGCCAACCGCCCCATAGACCCAACCGTCCAATCCCCATCGGAAATTGTTGATCACGGCGTGGGTGTCGAAATTTCCAAATCCGGTGTAGAGCTTCTCGACCTTGTCGGCTTTTCCATCGCCATCGGTGTCGCGCGCCCAGAGAATGTCGGGGGCTTGCGCGATGATCACGCCATCCTTGTAAAACACGAACGAAGTCGCCAACTCCAACCCTTCGACAAACACGTGCTTCTGGTCCATCCGACCGTCGCCATCGGTGTCTTCAAGCCACGACACCCGATCTCGGCCACGTCGCTCCTCCACCGTGGTGCCTGAGCTTAAGGCGTTCGGATTGCGAACATTCCATAGCGCCACAGGTTTGTCGTTTTTGTTAATCGTTCGACCGCCGGGATACTCGGGTGTCTCGACCACCCACATGCGGCCGCGAGGGTCCCAATCCACCGACATGACCTTTTCAACCAGCGGTTCGGCCGCGACCAGATTGATATTGAACTCGGGGTGCAGGTTGAGTTTTGCCGCAGACGCCTCGGGTTTCGTGGGGCCGCCTTCAGGATACTTAAGAGAAGCTAGCTCCTCGGACTTGCAGAACTCATCGACATTTTGGCGTTTACCGGCCCACGCGATGCCGCGTAACAGGATCGAACGGTAGTGAGGAGTTTGAAACGACGTATACTCATGCCCGGGCAAGCTTACGAAGGCTCGGTAAGGGGTCGATCCGCCCTCCCAAGTTTTCTCATACGTCCAAAGCTGCGGAGCAATCACAAAGACACTGTGGAAACTGGTCGCCAACACATTCGCGTCGGGCGCCATGTCGAGGTCGTAATAGATCTCATCCTTCCAATCGAAATTGGAAACCCCCTTCATGATCGGATGGTCAGGGTTCACGACGTACACGCCCACTTCGCCTTCGAACCATTTGGTGCGATTATTGGCCCAGACCCAGGACCCGCCCTGAACTTTCTTGGCCCAGTTGTTCTGGTCGCCGCTGACTACACCGTCATGGATCACCACCAATCCCCCGCCCCGCTTGAGGAAGGTCTCAAACCGGACCCGCTCCTCACCGCGAATCTTCATGCCATCGGCGGCGAAGATCACCAGTACATCGGTATTCTCCAGCTGAGCCGGTTCCGGGAATTCCATGGCACCGTCCACCTTCATGCCCCGTTCGCTCAGCAGCTTGGTGTATTCGCCCAAGAACCGTGGGTGATCGTGTTGACCGGGTCCGTGGGTTTTAACCCCGGCCCGAATGAACACTCGCAAGGGATTCTCAGCGGCACTCGCCGCTAGGGTGACACAGGCCAGGAAGGCCCAGAACAAGGCTCGAATCTTCATAATCAAAACCAAATGGTGTGAATTGGAGGAGGATAAGCTTCGAAGCTCGCTTGCCAAACTTTCTTTTGCCTCATTCCAACCGTTCTTGGCATGCGACCTCGATGTGGCCGCTCACGAGTAGATTACCTCGAGGCTAAAACCTCGCGTACTGGGGCCATGAACCGGACGGAGGGAGGGCGCCGCGTGAGGGCACGCGGCCTACAACCTTTGGCGAAGAGTCGAGGGCGGGACGTTGCGGCCTCGTCCGACCGAAGCCAACGGCGAAGGCGGATGCGACGTCCCCGATCGGCCAACGGCCGGTCGGATTGGGGCAGTGGGGTCGGGAGCCGCTGGGCCTTGGGGAAGGCTAGGTAACTCTGGGCTCCGGAGCGTCCGGCTGTCGCCGGACGCGGACGTCGCAGCGCGACGTCCCTACCTGGTGGGCGGCCGCTACGACGTCTCTGGTTTAGAGTTTTTTTAAACGCGAGCCCGAAGGAGTGTCCTCAATGACCCACCCGCGCGACTTCAGCTCGTCACGGATCGCGTCCGAACGTTTGAAGTCCTTAGCCTTTCGCGCGGCTTGACGTTCTGCGAGTAACGTTTCGAGCTCGTTCGACACCTCAGCCACACCGCCGCCAATGCCCAAGCCTAGAATGGCATCGACGCGACCCCATGCGGCCACCGACGAAGCGGCTTGGCTTGGGGTGAGGCTATGGGTCGACATCGACCGATTGCAATCGCGAACCCAATCGAAGATGGCACCCCAAGCCTGGGACACATTGAGATCTTCACTCAGGGCCTTGTCGACCGCTGACATGAGCGGGTGCTCGCCGGCTTCAGGAGTGGTGGAGGCTGCCAGTTCTTTGAGGCGCACGAGGCAATCGTCGATTCGCGCCAGGGCGGATCGAGCACCTTGCAACCCTTCGATTGTGAAGTTGAACGACTCGCGATAGTGGGCAGAGAGCAACAAGAACCGGATTTCGCGGCCGTTGAACCCCTTGGCGAGCAGATCTCGCAGCGTGAAATAATTCCCGAGCGACTTGCTCATCTTCTTGCCTTCGACCAGCAAGTGAGCCCCGTGGAGCCAGTGACGGACGAACCGGCACCCGGCGCACTGGAGGCCGGCACCCTCGCTTTGAGCGATCTCATCTTCGTGGTGAGGAAAAACCAGATCCTCCCCGCCGAGATGCAAATCAAAACTCGGTCCCAGAAGCCGCATGCTCATCGCGCTACATTCAATATGCCAACCGGGTCGACCCTCACCCCAGGGGCTGGGCCAGAACACATCGCCATCGTCGGCAACGCGCGATTTCCACAAGGCAAAGTCGGCGACCGATTCCTTGGCATATTCGTCCGAGGCCACCCGCTCACCTGGCCGCATTTCCTCGAAGTTAAGATTCAGAAGTTGGCCGTAGCGAAAACCGGCGCCGCGATACTTTTCGATGCTGAAATAAACCGAACCATCCTGAGCCTTGTAGGCAATTCCCTTTTCGATGAGGGCTTCTATGAGCTGGATGATGTCCGGGATAAACTCGGTTGCGCGCGGGGTTTGATGCGGTTTGACGCAACCCAATGCCGCGAGGTCCGCGAAGAATGCCTCCTCGTATTGGCTGGTGTAGGCCTTGAGGCTCATCTGTCGGGTTTTGACCCGCTGGATGATCTTGTCCTCCACGTCCGTCACATTCATCACGTGGGTGACCGCATACCCTCGGAACTCCAGATAACGCCGCGTCAAATCCGAAAATACAAAGGTCCGGAAGTTACCGATGTGTGCGAAATCGTGAACGGTCGGCCCGCAGCAATACATCCCTACTTTTCGACCCTCGGGATCCAAGGGGATGAAATCCTCCACCGACCGCGACAACGTGTTAAAAAGTCGTAGGCCCATGTTCGTTGGTATTACTCGCTCAGTCCTGAGTCGTTTCCACAGGGAGCAAGGACAGTGTCACCCCCGGGTTGGTTTCGAGGAAATAATTCGCCGACCACTCGTTCGAAAAGAGCGCCACAGGCTTCTGGGAGACATCAAAGGCGATCTGCGAATTGCTGGGCATGGAGAGTCGGTCCAGGTCCTCATCCTTTAAGTGAGGGGGCAACCATCGCGCGACCGACCATGCGGCGGCCTCCAAACGTGAAGCCGCGCCGTATTCGCTTTCGAGACGGAACTGCACGACCTCGAACTGCAGTGGTCCGACGGCGGCCAGCAGCGGAATCTTCGTATGGGAATTCCGCAAGTGCAGCACTTGAATAACCCCTTCCTGCAACAGTTGATCCAAACCTTGCCGGAACTGCTTATACTTTCCGGTGTTCGGGTTGTGCAGATAAGCGAACGATTCCGGCGTGAAGCGCGGGATCTCGCGATAGACGATTGCAGAGTCCGTCGTGAGGGTGTCTCCGATTCCAAAATCCGAGTGACCCACGAGCCCGATGATATCGCCAGGGTAGGCTTCATCCACCGTCTCCCGCTCGTTTCCGAACAGTTTGTGCGAGCTGGAGAGTCGGACTTTCTTGCCTGTGCGACCGTGGGTGACGGTCATGTCGCGCTCAAACTTTCCAGAGCACACCCGAAGGAAGGCGATGCGATCACGGTGCTTAGGATCCATGTTCGCCTGGATTTTGAAAATGAACCCTGAAAACGCGGGATGCAGGGGGGAAATTAACGTCCCGGCCATGGGCCTGGGAGCAGGGGCTGGTGAGTGTTTGAGGAACCCATCCAGCAAGAGTTGAACGCCGAAATTATTGATGCCGCTTCCGAAGAAAACAGGCGTGGTCTTTCCCGCTAAAACCGAAGCTTGATCGAAGCTTTCTCCGGCCAATTCAAGCATCTCCAATTCCTCGGAAAGCTTTGCGAATTTCTCGGCATCCAAGCGATCCTTGATCACCGGATCGGAGAGGCCGCCGACCGATACCGGAGCCCGATACTGCCCGCCCACCGTTCGCTCGAACAAGTAGACCTGACTGGACCGCCGATCAAACACTCCCTGGAACTCAAAACCTGTGCCGATGGGCCAGTTCACGGGAAATGCTCCAATGCCGAGCACATTTTCCAACTCATCCAAGAGACGAAGCGGCTCACGCATCGGCCGATCGCACTTGTTCATGAACGTGAAGATCGGAATCCCTCGGTAGCGGCAGACCTCAAACAGCTTGCGCGTCTGCGGTTCGATGCCCTTGGCTGAGTCGATGACCATCACCACGGCATCCACGGCTGTGAGCACGCGATAGGTGTCCTCAGAAAAGTCTTTGTGACCGGGGGTATCCAGCAGATTGATGCGATAACCGTCGTAGTCGAACTGGAGCACGGTTGAGCTAATCGAGATGCCGCGCTTCTTCTCCAGCTCCATCCAGTCCGAAGTGGTCGCCCTCTGATGCTTGCGCGCGGTCACCGAGCCCGCGAGCTGCACGGCTCCGCCGTAGAGCAACAGTTTCTCCGTCAGCGTCGTCTTGCCCGCGTCGGGATGGGAGATGATGGCGAATGTCCTCCGCCTGGTTATTTCTTTCTCGGCTTCCACAGAGGCGCGCACCCTACCAAATGTCATCCATAGAACAAGCAGAGAAGATTTCAAGAATCCCGAAAGGATTCAAAAAGCCCACCGCAAGACCACGCCTACGATTCCGAGTGCTAGAAAAATCCAGATCCAAACGGGAACCGAGCGAGCCGGCGCTGGAGACGAACCTGCCTGTGCATGTTCCAGCGCGACCCGGGCAGGGATCTCGGGCTTTGGCAACCAGAGCGTTGAGTCATCCGCAGACCCAGGTTGCTGTCGACGGATACGCACCGGAAAAGAAGTCGACTTCGTTATCCCCCGATCCGAGTGCGGTTGCTTCAAGAAATCTTTATAACTCTTGATCGCAGTAAAACTCGTTGAGTCATCGGCGTTGCCGTCGTCTCCGGGCGGAATCTCTAAACGGGTTTCGACATTTCCGAACCGCACCGTCTGCAAATGGTTCACACCGGCTTGGGCCTGAACCCGGACTCCATCGACGAACACACCGTTTCGCGACCCCTTTTCGCGCACGATGACCTCATCGCCGCTAATTAGAAAGTCCGCGTGCTCACCGGACACCGAGTCTTCCTCAATGATGATCATGTTCCGCGACGAGCGACCGATAGTGATGGTGCCTTCGAATAATTCGCAAGCCTGGTTAGCAAACTCCGGTTGAGTGAAGATCAGGGTCGGCATGGCAAACTCATCGCGTTCGAGGCTCATCACAACATCACACCCCCGATATGGCAAGGATGCCGAAGGGAGACCCCGAGCCGTAACGATGCGGGAGGAATTCAACGCGGAGACGCAGAAGAGCGAAGACGCGGAGGCGGTAGGGTGGACCGGAGCTGTTTCCGCAGACGCTTTGCCCGAGGGGGGCGCTGCTCACCGTGCCCGAGGCACGTTCCACCGGCAGGTCTGAGACCTGCCCCACAAGGCTTGATGGGGCTCCGATCCCTGTATGGAGTTCCACCTTCAGGCGGTCCCAGATGTCTTTATGCCCACCCTTTTTCCGTTGCAACCTTCGCCACTCTGATAAGCTCCGAACCCGTGAAGGATGATTACATTGCCCGCAAAGAGCGGTGGGCTCGAAAAATGGCTGGGGCCGAAAAGCCAACGGTTCGGTCCACCGACCGACTCCCGCCGGGTCAACATGAGGTGCGAAACTTCCCGGTGCTGGATCTAGGAGTCCACCCCGAGGTACCGCTCGAACGTTGGGAGCTCAAGATTCATGGCCAAGTCGAGAACCCTGTGACGCTCAACTGGGAGCAGTTTAAGGCCCTGCCCCAATTTAAGGACGTTAGTGATTTTCACTGCGTCACGACGTGGAGCCAATTTGATATGGAATGGGAAGGGGTCGCGTTTTTCACCATCGCCGACCTCGTGAAGCCGAAGCCTGCTGCCACGCATGTGTTCTTCAAAAGCTACGATGGCTACTCCACGAACAATCCGCTTGAGGTCTGCCTCGACGATGACGTGCTTATCGCCCACACCTGGAACCGGAAACCCATCACGCTCGAACACGGCGGCCCAGCTCGCGTGATCCTGCCCAAGCGTTATGCGTGGAAGGGGGCGAAGTTTATTCGGGAGATCGTGTTCCTCGACCGCGACATCCTTGGATTCTGGGAACTTCGAGGCTACTCCAACACCGCAGACCCCTGGACCGACGACCGGTTCTCGTAGGCTTCACCCCGTCAATCTCCCCATCCTTCACAAACGTGGGGCTTGCGCGAGTTCGATCTCACTCGCAAGGGATCCAACGATCAAACGTCGCGGCTTGGCCGCGATAGACCCCGTTCGCGTCGATCAAGTTCCACACGACCGCCTGCTCGATGCGAAAACGGCGGCCTGTCTTCGAGATTCGCACCCCGGAATAGTTATCGATGAATCCGAAGCGAGTGACACGATCTAGAAGCGCAGCGCGCTCCTCTCGACTCGGGGCCTCGGCGGTCAGTCGAGAAGGCATGCGCGTGAGTTCTTCCCAGGACAACTCCCATAACTCGAGGGCGCGACGATTGCCAAAGTTCAAGATCGGATCCGACTCGACCCCGTGAGACACCAGCACGAAAGGCGCTTCGATCAGGGAAGTCACCAGATCGACACCCACCCCGTGTGTTCGTAGCAACTCCCGCCCTGTCCAACGAGCGTAGCTCTCGACCATCAACCGCGCGTGCGACGCGACGTCGAAGCCCCCGACAAGGTGAACTGTATTACTCATTAAGCCTAAAAAGCAAAACGACCCGATTGTGAGGATCGGGTCGTTTCTCGGTTTGAATTCTAGGGATCAGTCCAGGCGTTTGATGCGGACATTCTTGTATTGGACCACGCTCTTGGGATCGTGCGCTTGGAAGGCGATGGTTCCCTCGTCGATCTTGCGGGTGAAATCTTTGCCGGCTTCTTTGCCTGCGGGTTCATCGTATTCCATCACCGTCTTGCCATCGATTTTCACGGTGATCTTGTTCCCCTTCACAATGACGTGCTGGGTCCACCATTTGTTATCCACAGCGGCGGACTCCTTCACGTTGACCACATCGTAGAGGCTTCCGGTTTTCTTCCAGTCCCCGTGGGTGTTGTTCACTTGGGTTTCAAAACCATACTTGGGCCAACCCGTCTCTTGGTATTTGGTATGGATGTAAATGCCCCCGTTCGAGATGGGACCGGTCATCACATCGACCTTCAACTCAAAGTTTTTGAAGGGTTTGGGATCCCCCACGTAGTAGAGGTGGCAACGCTCGCCGTTGGCGACGAAAGCGCCATCTACGATTTTGAAGGCGTTGGTGTGTTCATTGGCAATCTTCCAACCCGCGAAGCTTTTTCCGTCAAAGATTTTGACAAATCCGGCTTCGGATTCAGCAGCTGAAAGCCGGGCCGCAAGGCCAAGAATGCAGACCAGTGTGGATACGAATGAGAGTTTCATTTTTTGATTCTATAGAAGCCTTGGCCAACCGCCAAGCACGATGATAGGACGAACTGAGGTTCTCAGGAATTCACCGGCGCACCCCGATCAAAGCCCCGCAGTGCACCAGCGTCGGCAGCACTTGCACAGGCCGAATGCCTGCGCCGTTCAACATCTCCGAATACTCCGCTACGCTGTAGGCCCGACCCTCCGTGACGCTGAACAGCGCTGCCGAATAGAGCGCGATAGGAAGCGGCCCATCGAGTGCGTCGTTCAAAAAGACATCATGCACCACCACCCGTCCTCCGGGTGAAATGCCTGCCGCACACCGACGCAACAGCCTGCGACAATCTCCAATGTCCCAATCGTGAAGCACATTCGAAAGCAGGACGACATCGACCTCACCCGGGACCGGATCGCTAAACATATCCCCAGGTAAAAGCTGAAGACGATCCCCGACCCCGCTCTCGCGAGCAAACTCCTCCGCGACTCGCAACACCTCGGGGCGATCCCACACGATCGCACGCAGCTGCGGGTTCGCCCGCAGAAAAGCGATACTGTACAAACCAGTCCCTCCGCCGACATCGAGCAACACCCGAGCCTCGCTGAGCGGGAGGACCCGCGCCAGTTCAGGGGCTACATTCTTAGCGCGACCCGCCAAGGCTAGAGTAAACGCTCGCGCTCCGGAGGTGTCCTCCATCGCGGATTTCATGCCTTCCTTGAAAATGAATCCGACCCCAGCCTCCTCCGCACTCGATCCCTTCGGCTTGTCGGTCTTCAACCGATCCACCAGCTGCATTACGCCTTCGGAAGCCGACGCCAAACCAAAATAGTCCCCCACGAAATACGGACTCGCGCTGAGAAGATGTCGACGGGCCATCGGGCTGAGCCCCAGTTCACCCCGAGGGTTTCGATCCAGCAAACCCATTGCGAGCAGTGCAGTAATCAGAACGTTCATCGCGCGCTCTGAAATCCCCAACTCACGCCGCAGCGTTCCAAAACTCAGCGCTTCCTTTTCCAGTTTCTCGAAGAGTTGGAAATGCGCGACCGAAGCCACCAGCAACTCGGTCGAGAAACTCCCACGAAACAACTCGAACAACGGAGCCGGGTCGACCTCGGGCCGGGTCAATGGAGCGACCAGCTCCGGCGGTATGCGGCGTGCGGGTAGTGTCATAGAGTCGAGTCTTCGCCAAATAGGAACTGCAGGTCATCCATGGAAAGCCCGCTGCCAAATTTCTCCTCGCCTAGAACGTCATCCGCCAAAGCCGACTTGGTTCGTTGCAACTTGCGGATCTTTTCCTCGATCGTGTTCTTGGCCAGCAATCGATAGGCGATCACCTTGTTCTGTTGTCCGATTCGGTGTGTACGATCGATGGCCTGATTTTCCACGGCGGGGTTCCACCATGGATCAAAGAGGACCACATACGAAGCAGCTGTTAGATTGAGCCCGAACCCTCCGGCCTTGAGCGAGATCAGGAACACACCCCCGCCCTCGCTCTCCTGAAACTCCTTCACCAACTCCCCGCGCTCCTCGGTTTCGCCCGTGAGAATGAATGAAGCCCACTGCTTCACACGAACCCTCTTCTGAACCAACTTCAGCAACTGCACAAATTGGCTGAACACCAAAACCTTTTGTCCTTCAGCGATGAGCGGCTCCAGCAATTCGACCAACGCATCCAACTTCGCGCTATCCACCTTTTCTCCATCCTCCATGACCAAAGCTGGATGACAGCAGATCTGCCGCAGGCGCATGATTGAAGCCAAGAAGTTGAACCGGAACTCATCCAAATCGCGCGCGGTCTGAACATTCAACAGGAGCTGCTGAGCGTATTTGAACTCCGCCTTGTAGAGCGACAACTGCACGCCTTCGAGTTCGCAAAAGATGTCCTCCTCGATGCGGTCGGGCAAATCCTGTGCGACCTGCGTCTTCGTTCGCCGAATGAGAAACGGTCGCACGCGGGCGGACAAGCGCCTACGCGCCCATGGATCCTCTGTGTCGCCGTAGATCTTGACGAACTGCTGTTGGTTTCCCAAAGCACCTGGCATGGCAAAGGCCATGAGGCTCCATAAATCGAGCAGCCGATTTTCGATCGGCGTGCCCGTTAGGACCAACCGGTGCGACGCCCGCAGCCCTCGTGCAATCACCGCAGTCATTGACTGGGGGTTTTTGACGAACTGCCCTTCGTCCAAAATCACGGCCAACCAGTCCGTTTTCTGAACCACCCCATCCAACCCACGCAACTGCGCGTAGTTCACCACGACCAAATGCGATGTCGCCAACGCCTTCTCGAACAACTCCGGCTCGGCTCCGCGGAAAATGGTCACTAAAAGGTCGGGACAAAACCGTGCAGCCTCCGAGCTCCAATTGTCCGCGACGGACTTCGGACAAACCACCAAGCTGGTTCGCTTGTCCTCTGGATCCAACCCCCTCAACCAAGCAAGCCAGGTCAGGGTCTGCAACGTCTTCCCCAACCCCATGTCGTCCGCCAAGATTCCGCCGAAGCGATTCGTGCTCAGATAAGCCAAGAAGTGAAAGCCTTCCAACTGATAAGGACGCAGCTCGGCGCGGATCGAACTAGGCACCTCCGGTGCGACGCGCGCCGTGATCTCGCGTCGACGTGCCCGAATTTCCTCAAATTGATCCTTGGGCAAAAGGCCCCCGCCCGCAGGATCGGAGAGCTGCAACGCATGCATGCGTTGCGGCTGTCCGGAGAGCTCCTTGGGGCTCAACCCCAATCGCGCCAGATGCTCGTCCTCCTCCGCACTCAGATTGAAACGCAGACGCTTCCAACCCTTGTTCTCCAAGTTCACGAACTTGCCTCGCGCCGCCAACAGGAGGTCAACCTCCTCCTTCGTCAGTGTCGTATCCTCCACATTAACAACAACGCGCAGATCAAACCAATCGACATCCACCGACTGACAATTCAGCTCGACCTTCCCTTCCACCGGAGCATGACCCAAACCTTCCAACTCCGGCCCGAGTATCACTTCCACATCTTTGGGGATCGTGGACAGCCACGCCGCAAACTGGTCCGGAAATTTCTTCGTGATGCGCAAACGAAAGGCATCCGAGACCGGATCCCATCGGGCTGTCAATGGGTCGAGTAAAGCTGGAAATGCCCCGAGAGCATCTCGTTGATAAAGCACCAAATCCGGCGCGGCACTCTTCTTAGAGCGATGCCCCACAGCATAATGCACCGGACGCCACGCGTTGCCTCCTAGACGTTCAATGACGGTGTCGTCGGTCGCTACGGCCTCCACACGTAAGGTCACCATGTCTGTGCGTTGGTAGCTCGCGGACTCAATCCCGCAGCGCACGCGGACCCTGAGCCGGTCCTCATGGATAAGCGACGCGAGCCTGGGTGGAACACCTGAGCCTAAGCGGTCGATCAAACTCAGCCCCGCCCGGGTTTCCAGAGCCTCCGCTGGGACCTGGTTGGTTTGGCCGATGCGGAGCACTCCTGAGCACGGATCCGGCCCTTCGAAAACCACGCCGGCTGCGAGGTACAAGGGCGGTCGTCCTGGCAAGGCGTAGACCGGTCTCGGTAACGTCGAGCCATCGGTCAATCTCAGCTCGATTCGGTAGTTCGGAGCCCCAGACTCAGCCGCCGGGTCCGTAACGATCCAGACTGCCTTGCGCTCAGTTTCCCGAACCAGAGGCTCACCATCGACCCTCACGACGAGCCGATCCATCGTGGGATCCCGTAGCAGTAGCCCTAGACTCCTCAGATCCGACTCATCCTCGAAGGAGTATTCAGGCACCCCCTTCGTCGCACGCTGGTCCGAGAAGGCGCGCCACAATGGAACGGACGGACGTTCGACCTCCAGCGCGTCATCATGGAACGCCTCGACCAATCGGGCGATTTGAGCTTTGGTTGGTCTTATGAACTCCTGAGACTCCCCGGATCGCACATGGAACGTAGCGCATCCGGACTCCACCATCAGTTTGAGGTCGACCTTCTCCCGCTGCAGATCCGTGGTGGATGCCGCAGCCGAGGTCAGCGCTGCGGTCCACGCCTTGATGGACTGAGCACGCTCGCGCGCCCCGAGTTCCTGAGCGATTTCGGGACAGTTCGGGAGCCCTAGGACGAAGTCGGGCAGAGTGAAACCCGCACCCAGCAGCGCTTCTCTCAGCGAATGATGAAAATGATGGTCGCTCCTACTCTTGGGCATGAAGACTGAAAGAGTGTCCCAGGTGTTGGCTCGGGACGGAAAGCTAAGCCGCAGGGTTCGGGTGACCTCCCAGAACGAAACCACCCCACTGGCGAGAACGATCTCCTTCAGCCGCCGTACCCCAAAGACCCATAACCGCTCAGCACGTTCGAGATTCCTCCCCAGCGCCTCCATCAGTTTTGCCTCGAGTGAACCTTCCTCCGGAGGGGGCTGCTCCGATTCCTTTTGCAGCAGCCGACTCCGCATCAGGGGGGATTCCAAAGCCGACCATGCGAGGGCGGCGTGCGCACACAATTGTTCGCCGCAGGTACACTCGGTCGACCACTCATCGCGAATATGAAAGAGATAAACCTCGTTGTATTTTCCATCCTGAACCCGTGCTCGATACTCGGTCCCCGGGTCGATCTCAACGAGGGATTTCAAGCCCCCGGCCGCCATGAGCTGACGACCTCTCAGTCGAGCGAACTCGCCAAATTTGATGGAAGCGAGTTTAGCGGCGGCACCTGATCGAGTCTTCTTTGCGTTCATGGAATTGCAAACTACAGCCCTGGTCTAGCCCTATTGAGCGTCGAGAACCGTACCGCATTGGATACGGTGTTCCAAGCAGTAGGCCGCGTTCGCGACGTACTTTTCAGCCCACCCCTTGAGCCCGGCCCGCTCCTCCAAGGTGAGTGGACGAACGACCTTCCCTGGTGCTCCTAAAACCATGGATCCATCTGGAACCCGCATGCCCGGCGTGACCAGCGCATTCGCTCCCACTAAGCACTGATTCCCGATCACCGCACCGTCGAGAACCGTCGCGCCCATGCCGATCAACGTCTCGTCGCCAATCGTGCATGCGTGCACATTAGCGGAGTGCCCGATCGTGACGTAATTCCCGACCACGCATGGATAATCATCCGCAAGATGCAGCACCGCGTTGTCTTGGATGTTGGAGCCCTCCCCTACTTGAATGCTGTTGATGTCTCCCCTCAAGACGGCGTTGTACCACACGCTCGAACGATCGCCGAGCCTCACGGCCCCGATCACGACGGCCCCGGTGGCAATGTAGACTTGCTCCCCCAGTTGAGGTCGGGTTCTGAGGAAGCAGTCCAACCGCTCCCTCAACGATCGAGGGGGTGTCGTCATAGTATTGTTTGAGTCCACGGTCAAGAGATCGTGGACCACGCTAATCGAACAACTTGGAAAAGGAGAATCGAAAAAGCAACGGGCCGCAGAGTTTTCACCCTGCGGCCCGCGCCACCCAACGGAGAGACCGGCTCCCCGCCACAACCACCTAACTTCTTACCAACAAAAACGAGCATGATGCCGATAAAGGAACGGCGGCGGACGATGGAAGGAATACACCACGGTCGGTGGGGCTGCCACATACACGGGAGCCGGTTGATAGACGACGGGAGCGGATTGGACGTAAACGACGGTGGGTGCGGGAACCGGGGCTTGAACGATCACAGGAGCCGGGGCGGAGACATAAACCGGAGCCGGTTGATAAACCACCGGCGCGGACTGGACCACCACCGGCTGAGAATAGTGATAGACCGGTGCGGGCTCAATCGCCCGAGCGAGAACCGAGGCAGCAACCACGCCGGTTAAAACCTTTCCGGCCACAGCCCACTCACGATCGCCGGCTTGGACGTTGGCAAGACTCGCATGAACTACCGCTGCCGCCGATAAAACTAGAAGTGCTTTTTTCATAAACTCGCCGTTATTGATGGCTTCTGGTGTGTTTCGACTATTCCGCTCGCCTTTTATTCAACCCGGCTCTAGGTTGGCGTCGCGCTCCAGAGGAACCCTTGGCGTCGGTTCCACCTGTTTTCCTGATCTCATGAATGCCGACCATGCCAGCGAACATCAGGCCCCGAAACACTACCGACCGAAGCGGCGTATTCCTCGATCATTCAAAGATTTAACCCCGACGAATGCCTTCAATCCGCGCACCTTCTTCCGGGAGATGGTGTGGAAGGCCTTTGTCACACGGCGAACAGGCCATCCGAAAGCCCCGCAGTTTCCCAAACTCACCGAATCCCAGCTTGCGCTGACTTGGATCGGGCACGCTTCCTTCCTGATCCAATTCGAGGGACTCAACGCCCTCATCGATCCCAATTTCGCCAACTGGCTGTTTCTGCTCAAGCGGCTGAAGCATTCAGGCCTGAAGATCGAGGACCTCCCACCCATCGACCTCGTCCTGCTGACGCACGCGCACTTCGACCATTTCCATCGACCGTCGCTGCGCAAGCTGCCGTCGCCCAAAACGGCCATTGTTCCGTGGGGCGTCGGGGATCTGGCCAAAGGACTTGGGTTCCAACGCATCATCGAGCTTGAATGGTGGGATAGCTTCTCGCATGGAGATTGGAAGGTGACACTCACCCCCTGCAAGCATTGGGGGGCTCGGGTTTTACGAGATCACCACCGGGGCTATGGTGGGTATATTCTCGAATACCGAGGTCGCCGCATCTATCACGCGGGCGACAGCGCCTATTTCGAGGGTTTCAAGGAGATTGGCCACCGGGCACCGCCGGAAATCGCGCTCCTGCCCATCGGAGCCTACTACCCGGATTCGTTCCGCAACGTTCACATGGGTCCGGACGAGGCCATGAAGGTGTTCCGCGACATCCGTGCGGAATGGTTTGTTCCGATGCACTTTGGTTCCTTCAAGCTCTCCTTTGAGGCCATGGACGAACCGCCCCGTTGGCTGATGGAACTGGCCCGTCGGGAAGGTTTGGACAAAAAGGTTCGAATCCTGGAGGAAGGCATTCCGGAGGTGTTTTGAGCCAGAGGCAATTCCCTGGGCCGCTGTGTTCGGGTGTCTTGTGAGGTACTTTGGAACTTGTGGAACTGGTCCTCCTTCGGTTCACTAGCGCTGCCTCATGGAAACCAGCAGCCAGAGTTCCGCATCCCGAAGGCCCCCGCAACGACGCGGCGGCTCCGATTCCAGTACCAGGACTCCGGAGAGCTATAAGATCTGTGATCGAATCACGGAGGTGGTCATTTATCTCTCCGTCGTATTCGGCCCCTGGGCCTTTGGAACCACCAAATCTCCCGAGACCTGGATCCTTAACTCCATGGGCTACGTCCTGGGCGTCCTGCTCATGATCAAATGGGTCATACGCTGGCGCCTGGACTACAAGCCGACCCGATGGTCCGATCCATCCAACCGCACCCTCACACGCATCGCGCTAAATTCCACTCGTCTCACCGCGCTCGCCACCATCGCCATACTTCTTTATTGCGTGCTCAGCGCGCTCAACGCCCGCGCCTCGATTGACCCCGATAAGGGCGTATTCATCTACAATACCCACAGTCTCTCGTGGCTCCCGCACAGCTATGACTTCCCGGCCACGTGGGTTTACTTCCTGCACTATCTTGGGTTTGCCTTCACGTTCTGGGCCGTGCGCGATTGGTTGCTTGGTAAGACAAGTCGGGAACGCCGATTCTTCGTGGCCGATCCTCCGGGTGCCATCTCAAGCCAAGTCCAAGAATCCATTCGCGCCAACAGCGAGGGCGAGTCGAGAGCACCCGGTGAACTGCCAGATCGCCTCAGGCGCTTGCTTTGGGTTATTTGCATCAGCGGATCAGCGCTAGCTCTCGAAGCCATCCTGCAACGCCTGAGCGGCACCTCCAAATTGCTGTGGCTGGTCGTGCCTCACTGGAACAAGGACGAAGCCGGCCAGTTCGGTCCCTACGCCTACCGCAGCAACGGTGCGCAATACCTGAACCTCGTGTGGCCCATCTGCCTCGGCTTTTGGTCGCTGCTACGAAAGGAAAACCGATTGCACGTCGGCCTGCGAAATCGCGTCGGCGGCAGTGCCCACGTGGTTCTGCTCCCCTGTGCCGTGCTGCTCATGGCAGCACCGATCATTAGCACAAGCCGTGGGGGAGCACTCATCGCGGGCGGAGGGATCATCGCCGCGGTCGCCATTCTGCTCAGCGCCAACACGCGCAGTGGGAAATGGATTCGACTCGGTATTCTCGTCTGGTTGACCAGCGGCATCCTCATGGCGGGTTACCTCGGATGGGACCGCCTCCAAATGCGATTCCACAACCTCATCGAGGACGACTCGATGAGCGGGCGAACGGAGATCTTCGAGAACTCACGTCGCATTTTCGATGAGCACAAAGTCTTCGGCGTCGGTCCAGGTGCCTACGCCACAGTCTACAAGTTCTACCGCAAGCCCGGCCAGGTGTGGCACGCCTGGGTCCACGACGACTGGCTCGAGTTCCGGATCACGTTCGGTTGGGTTGGCTTCTCACTGATCCTTCTCGCACTCATGGGCGTGTGCTCGCGCTGGGTGGCCAGCAACGGAATTCTTGTGCCTTGGGAGTTCATGGCTTTGACCTACGTCGCCGTGTTCGGCTGCCTCGCCCACGGCAAGTTTGATTTCCCCTTGCAGATTCACTCGATCGCGCATCTCACGGTGATTCTGTGCGCTTTACTCTTTTGTATCCGCCGACACGGCGAACCCTAGCTAACCCGAACGACGTGCGCCTTCGACAACCCTGGGTTGCCCCGTGATTCCCACCGGCCTATTCCTGCGCTTTCCCCGAACGGTTCTCGCGCTGGTCGCCCTATTACTTTTTGTCTGCGTTTTTTCGCTAGCCCGGGTCTCGATCGACTCCCAAACGCGCGTATTACTCGAAGGAGATCAGCGCAACCTGAGCAGTTACGAAAAGATTTCGGATCTCCTGGAGCATACGACGGTCATCGTCATCGCCGTGCGGCCTCCGAATCTCTTCACGCGCGAAGGCATTCGGATCATCCGCGAAATCAGCGAGGCCTTGCAACGATCCCCAGGCGTGTTGGATGTCAAAAGCCTTACCCACTCGGTGAAGCCGGTTCGCAAGGGACTTTCATTCGAGATGCGCCCCCTTGTCCCGGATGACTCAACGACCGCGCTCGCGAAGTTGAAACACTTCGCCACGCATCATCCCTTGATGAAGAACATCATGGTCTCCGAGGACGGTTCTCAGGCGTTGATCACCGTCACCTACAAAGATCGATTTGAGACCCGAGCTGCCAAGTTGGAGCTCAAGCGTGCACTCACCACCATCCTTAGCCCCTGGACCGCACAAGGTGCCCAATTCACCACACTCGGCCTGCCCCTGATTGAGGTGGATTTGTATGAAACGTTTATCTCCGACCTTCGACGCATCGTGCCAATGGCCGCCTTGCTCGTCCTCTGCACCCTGGCGTTCACCTTCCGATCTGCTACGCCCATTCTGCTAATCCTCGTGAATCAAGTCGCGGCGGTGATCTCAATCCCAGCGCTTCTGAGCCAGTTTGGTTTTCAACTCACGGTCTTCTCGGTAATCCTCCTGCCGTTGCTCGCAGCGATCCAACTGACGTTGCTCGTGCATCTTCACACCGCCGTTCGACGAGCAATCGGTCACGAATTTATGGGAGTGAACGCCCTTCAGCATGCCTTGGAACAGGTTCGTAAACCCTGTGCGTTTGCGACGCTCACGACGATCTTCGGAATGCTGTCGCTTGCCCTGAGTGACCTGCCTCAGATTCGAGACTTCGGCATCATGGGCGCACTGGGCCTTGCCTTCATTCACTTACTCACATTCGGTCCAGGACTGAGCTTGGCCTTGATCGCGACTCAGAAATCCGATGTCGGCTCCAGCCCCGACTCCAAACCTCAAGCTCGACCTACCGGATTCACCTCAATCCATATTTCCCACTGGGTCAGTTTTGTTCAGAAACGGCGCTCCGTGCTGCTGGCTGTCGCACTTGTTCCCATGATCCTAGCGGCACTACTCGCGAGTCGAATCCGCACAGACCTGCGGGCCGTTGAGTTTCTCTCCTCCACCAGCGAGACGCGAAAAGCGGTGGAGGGACTCGACCAAGCTTTTGGTGGGATCAACGTGGTTCAACTGGATATCGACTCGGGCCGTGATCGAGGCGTCCATGATGTAGCGGTGCTGGGGTTCTTAGCGACGGTTCAAGCCTACGCGGAAAAGCACCCGGCATTTTCGGCGGCCTACTCCTTTCCCCAACTGTTGGCCATGATGAACGAGATCTGGGAGAACGAAGCCCCTGGCTCCTTCCGACTACCCACCAATCCGATCCTTCGAACGTTATTCATCACCACGTTGAGCTCGCAGAACTACCCGTTCTTGCGTGCGTTATGCGATTCCAAGGCGCGCACGGCCCACCTCGTGCTTCGTTCGCGCGACATGCCCGTGAGCACTTACCTCGCGGCGATTGAGGATGTCGTAAAGTTCGCACGTGAACGCGTACCTCCAGGGGTTCGAATCTCGGCTCGCTCTGGCATCCATACGATTCTCGAATCCGACCGTCGAATTCTGGACAGCCAACTCCAAAGTATGGGAGCAACGTTCCTGCTGATCTTCCTGGCTCTCGCTAGCCTTTGGCGTTCCCTTCTTTTGCCTTGGCTCGCGCTCGCGACGAATGCCATTCCCGTCGCGGTCGTCGTGATCCTCGCGGTTCTGATCTCCATCCCCCTTAACTCCATCACGATTCTCGTCGCCGCCATTTCACTCGGCATGGCCGTAGATAACAGCGTGCATTTGCTCACTCAATGGCGGGACCATCGCGCCCAAGGGGCCTCACCGATTGATGCCGTGCAACGAACACTCGAAACACTGTTCCATCCGATTCTTGCCTCGGGATCGACGCTTTCGTGCCTGCTCCTGCTCTTTTGCGCGTCGTCGTTCCCTCCGATTCGGCATTTTGGCCTACTCTCCGCTGCGGCCATGATCAGCGCCACCGCAGCCACCCTTCTCTTCCTGCCGGCGTTGCTCGCCCGCAATGAAGCCCAACGCTAATCACTCGCGAACCGGTCAACGTTGTTCGCCACAAATCTTCAGTCACCAGCTTCGATGCGGTCGCAGATTCCAAGTCTCCACCAAGTGCCCCGGGATTTCATCCAAGAAAACCGACCGCTCCAAGCGCATCATGCCAACGCCCCGCACGACGCGCACCAGGGGATGTGTGAGGTAAAGCAGAGAGCGGGCACGTGTGACCGCCACGTAGAAGAGACGGCGCTCCTCTTCCATGGCTGGATCAGAGTCCATGGACTTTGCCGACGGGAACATCTCGTTGCCGAGCATGATCACGAACACCACCCGAAATTCGAGCCCTTTGGCCTGGTGGATGGTGCTGAGTCGGACCCGACTTTCATTTCGGGCTTCAGCACTTTCGGTTTCGGCCTCGACATTGGTCAACAGCGCCACCTGGGTTAGGAACTCGTTCAAGCCTTGGAACTCATCTGCGAAGGAAGCTAGACCCTCGATTTCTTCGAGCCGATGGAGACCATTCTCGTAGTTTGCAACCACATGCTCGCGGTAAACATCCTGCACTAAATCTCGTATCAAATCACCGGGAGCAATCTTAGAGGAAGGTAGGAGAATCGAGGCGAGGGTGGCGGCTAGGGCCGCCCACTGAACCGCAGCACGCTTTGGCACGGCGGCGGAACTCTTCGCCATCGCTTCGGCCAAGCGAACACCAGCCCCGACGGGCTCCGATCCTGCGATCTCAGGCGACGGATTTTCGAGCCACTCTCGCAGACGTTGCCCCACGTTATCCCAGATCTTTTGAGCGGCCTTCTCACCCACCCCGGGCATGAGTCGGACCAAGCGCTTGAAGGCAACTTCATCACGTGGGTTATCGATCCACCGTAGATAGGCCGTAATATCCTTGATGTGCGCCTGTTCGAAAAAACGGAGCCCACTTGTGATGCTAAATGGGATCCCAGCCTGCTGAAGCCAGAGCTGCAGGTCCAAGGTGTGATAATGCGCACGGTAAAGCACCGCCATTTCGTTCAACGGGATGCCTTCCCCTCTCAAGTCTCCTATGCGCGACGCGATGAATGCCGCCTGCTGCTGGGTGTCCTGGCATGCGACCACTCCGGGCTTTTCACCCGGGTCACAGACGGCCCTCAACTCTTTGGGAAACTGCTCCGTATTCTTGGCTATGACGGCGTTAGCGACGGCTAAAATCTCGGGCGTACTTCGGTAGTTTTCCTCAATTCTAAAAACCGCCGCACCCGCGTGCCGTTTAGGAAAATCCAGAATGTTCCTGAAGTTCGCCCCTCGCCACGAGTAGATGCTCTGGGCATCGTCGCCAACGACCATGAGGTTATGGTGACGGGCCGCCAGAATATCTACGATCTCCCCTTGGATCTTGTTCGTATCCTGATACTCATCCACTAAGATGAACTGGAATCGACGCTGGAGATGATCCCGCACGGCCTCATGATCGGTGAGCAACCGTAGCCAAAGCACCAGGAGATCGTCGAAGTCCATGACCTGCGCTTCCAGCTTCTTGCGAATGTAGGCCTCGAAAAGTCTGCGAAGCCAATTGGCTTGGTCCGACGCCCTGTGAACCAAATCCCCCAGGGCCTCTTCCCCGACTTCGCTTCCGCGATTGAGCGCCCGTGAAAAGTGTTCGGCGATCTGGTCGGCGGGAGGGGGTTTCTCGGTGCCCAGCGGGCCGACCTCTTCCAAGCAGGTTTTGATCAAAGCGACGCTGTCCTCGCGATCGAGGATGCTGAAATTACGTTGGTACCCTAGGAGGTCTCCATGGCTACGTAGGATCCGAGCGCCAACGGAATGAAACGTCCCGCCGCACAAACCGCTTAATTCACGCCCAACCAAATCACGGACACGTCGCATCATCTCCTGTGCCGCTTTGTTGGTGAACGTGAGAAGGAGGATACGCTCGGGCTGAACTCCCTGTTCCAAGAGGAAGGCGACGCGATAAGTGAGCGTGCGTGTTTTACCGGACCCAGCCCCGGCGATCACCAACGCGAGCCCTGGAGGTGCCGTCACTGCGGCACACTGCTGGGCGTTCAATTCGGCAGCGTAGTCGATGTGGAGTTCCACATCGCTGTCGAAGCCGGCGACCTCGTAATCCCGCGTCATTTACGCGACGACGGCCACCGCACTCTGTTTTAATCGTTCGATGTTGGCCTCAATCTTCTGAATATACCAATTGGGACCCTCGGGGAACGGATCGGACATGTAGCGATAAAGACCACCAAAATCCTTGTTGATCTTGCTCACCACATACTTTTCCCAGAATGCTGGTGTCTTGTTGATCAGGTCCTGAACACTCGAGAACATCCCGGTGGCTTTGGGATCTCCGGTTTGGTATCGAGCCGACTCCGCAAACTCTTCGAACAGAATGGGCAGTTTTTCGACGTAATCATCAGCAGCCATCTGACCGAGCAGGTCGGCCGTCGCAAGGGCCGCACCCAGGGTTTTCTCCCAATCGGCCGTGAACGGAATCGCTTTCATGTCTGCATTTACGCCCGTGCAGCGAATCATATTACCGACGCTGTGAATCTGCGCGGGGGAATATCCTTTTTCGGCCAACAACCGCTTTGCAAACTCTGCGCTACGGGCCACGTGTACCTGGGTGTACTTGGCTCCGGTTCCCGAGTGATCTCCGCGTTTCTTCAAATAACCCGTATCGTGGAGCAGAATGGCTAACAGGACCAATTGGTATTTGGGCTCATCGAGCACCGGTTCCACGCGCGCACGGTGCAGAGCATGTGCCAAACGACCCAAGCAGAGTGTCACTTGGAGCGTATGCTCAAAATCATGATAGCGCGCGTCGATCGCTTGATACTCTGCGTAACGCCCCTCAAAACAATCGACCGCCCAGGAAAAGACACGGGAGACGAACGCCGCTTCTCCGTGCGGAAACATCTCCGCGTATAGGGATCGCACAGCAGCCTCAACGGAGGACGCGTCCTTGGTAAACACCGGCGGATACATTGCGTAACATGATAAACACCTCTCGTTGGGATTTCCAAGTCTAATTCTTGTCGAGCAACACGCCTCAGCCTCAGCCCACTAGGGCCATCTATCTCCTCATTCCACAACGCCAATCGTATCCCGTCCGCGAGGCTGATCCAGTCAACGGTCGTCGCGCTATCACCCCGTCTTCCCGTATAGGCCTCAATCCTTTGCATTTACAGCACGCGCATTTTTTGCCTAAGTTCCACCCCATGACGACGCACGCGCTCGACACCTGGACCCGATTCAAAAACGGCTACAAAACCTTTCCTTCAATAGGATTAGCCGTCGACATGAGTCGAATGATCATATCTGATGATTCATATTCTTGTCTGCGTGCGCCCTTTCAAGCGGCGTTTGAGCACATGGTTCAGCTTGAGGGCGGGGTCATCGCGAACCCAGACGAGAAACGGATGGTGGGCCACTATTGGTTACGGGCGCCACACCTCGCGCCGAATGAATCTATCCGCCTGGAAATCGAACGTAACATTCTTGATATCAAGAGCTTCTCGCAAGCAGTCCATGATGGAACCCTACGAGGAGCAGGGGGTGCCTTTCAAAATGTTCTCGTGGTCGGCATTGGGGGTTCGGCCCTTGGACCTCAACTCGCTGCGCATGCTTTAGGTCATCCGCTCAAAGACCGGCTCACACCGAGCTTTCTCGACAACACGGATCCGGATGGCATCGATCGCGTGCTGGCTTCGCTTAAGGGCCAACTCGGGCGAACGTTGGTCTTGGTGATTTCCAAGTCTGGAGGAACGAAGGAGACCTACAACGGAATGGTCGAAGTGATCAATGCCTATGAGCAGGCGGGGCTCGAGTTCTCGTCCCATGCCGTGGCAGTGACCGGAGTCGGCAGCAAACTCGACCAGTTTGCATCCAAGGGTGGGTGGTTGAAGCGGTTTCCAATGTGGGACTGGGTTGGTGGGCGCACGAGCCAAACCTCGGTAGTGGGTCTCCTGCCCGCAGCTTTGCAAGGGGTAGACATCGACCGATTTATTGCCGGCGCGCGGGCTTGCGATGAGTTGACACGGGTTGCAGAGATCGAGTCAAACCCTGCGGCTCTACTGGCTTTAGCATGGTATGCCGCTGGGGCAGGAAAAGGGGAAAAAGACATGGTGATCCTGCCCTACAAGGACCGGCTTGAGTTGATGTCGCGCTACCTCCAGCAGCTTGTTATGGAATCCCTAGGCAAGGAGCTGGATCTCGAAGGGAACATCGTCAACCAAGGAATCGCGGTCTACGGAAACAAGGGTTCAACCGACCAGCACGCTTACATCCAGCAGCTCCGCGAAGGCCTGCATAACTTTTTTGTTACGTTTATCGAAGTGCTCAAGGATCGCGAGGGATCGAATGTCTGGGTCGGCGAAAACACAACCTCCGGCGATTATCTTCAAGGCTTCCTTCTCGGCACCCGCACGGCGCTCCACGACAAGGGCCGAGAATCCATCACTCTCACAATCGATGAAGTATCTCCATTCAGCTTAGGTGTTCTCATCGCCCTCCATGAGCGAGCGGTTGGTCTCTACGCACACCTCGTTCATATCAACGCCTATCATCAACCAGGAGTCGAAGCTGGCAAAGTCGCAGCCGAAGCTGTGCTCGATTTGCAGCGTCGGTTGTTCAGCGTCCTGAGCCGATCGAAAGGTCAACGGTTCAACGCGGAACAGCTCGCAGCTCAACTCGGGGGACCGGACCTCACGGAAACCGTGTTCAAACTGTGTACCCGACTCGCGGCCAACCCCTCGCGCGGCATTCAAAGCTCGCAACAACCCGATCCCTTCCAAACCCAATTCTGGTTGGCCTAATCCCAGTATCGACCAGCGGCCAGGGATCGTATCGATCTCCACACAACCCGAGCCACTCGTCCAGAGCCGACACCTACCGATCCCATGTTTGTATATCCCAAAGAATACGATGTGATCGTCGTCGGTGCCGGACATGCCGGGATCGAGGCGGCACTGGCGGCTGCACGCATGGGTTGCGAGACCCTGCTCCTCTCGATCAACTGCGACAGCATTGGGCAGATGTCCTGTAACCCAGCCATCGGAGGGTTGGCGAAAGGACATCTCACCCGAGAGATCGATGCCCTGGGTGGCGAGATGGCCAAGGCCACCGACATGACCGGGCTCCAATTTCGCATGCTCAACACGAAAAAGGGGCCCTCGGTTTGGGCCCCTCGGGCGCAATGCGATAAGAAAGCCTACCAGTTCCGCATGAAATGGGTTTGCGAGACCCAAGAGCGACTGGATGTGAAGCAAGGTCAGGTGACTCGAATCCTCACAGCACAGAAACAAGTCTGTGGAGTCGAAACCACCCTCGACGTCCATTACCGCTCGAAGACCGTTGTGATCACCACAGGAACCTTCCTTCGCGGTCTGATGCACATCGGCGCGAATCAGCAGACCGGCGGACGCGCCGGCGAAGCCGCTGCCCTGGGATTGTCCGGTTCACTGAAGGAGATTGGAGTTGAGTTGGGTCGACTCAAAACCGGCACCCCACCCCGTCTGTTGGCTAAAAGCATCGACTTCTCCAAAACCTCGATCCAGCCCGGAGACGAACCTGTTCCCTACTTCAGCTACTGGAAAGAGGATTTGTTCCACGTGGAACATTCGCACATCAATCCCAAGGATCTCGGACACTCCCAAGGTAAGTATCCTCCAGGGTCGATTCTGGACAAACTAAACGGGCAGATGCCCTGCTTCATCACCTACACCACCGACGCCACGGCAGACCTGATCCGTCGAAATCTGCATAAGTCTCCGATGTACTCCGGGGTGATCGAGGGGGTTGGGCCGCGTTATTGTCCATCGATCGAGGACAAGATCGTCAAATTCGCCGACAAGGAGCGTCATCAGATTTTCCTCGAGCCCGAGGGAATTGCCACCGACGAGATCTACGTGAACGGGTTTTCGACGTGCCTGCCCTACGAGGTTCAAGTCGAATTGGTCCGTACGATTCTCGGCTGTGAGCGGGCCGAGATCATGCGCCCGGCGTACGCGGTGGAGTATGATTTTGCGGACCCAACCCAGCTTAAGCCGTCCTTAGAGGCGCATGTCTGTGAGGGGTTATTCTTGGGAGGTCAGATAAACGGCACCTCAGGTTACGAAGAAGCCGCCGCGCAGGGTTTGATGGCAGGGATCAATGCCGCCCGAAAAGTCAAAGGCTCAGAAGCGTTAGTGTTGGGGAGGAATCAGGCTTATATCGGCGTTCTCATCGACGACCTGATCACCAAAGGAGCGACTGAACCGTACCGGATGTTTACAAGCCGGGCTGAGTATCGGCTCCTGCTCCGACAGGACAACGCCGATCAACGACTCTCTCAAATCGGATTTGATCTCGGTCTTCTGCCCCAACGGAACTTCGATCGATATGCAACGAAGCAGGCGTTGATCACGACGGAGTTGCAACGACTCAAGTCGACCTTTGAAGGGAGTGTGAGTTTGGAACAAATCTTGCGTCGACCAGAAATCGCATATCATCAATTGCCGAATCGTGATGAGTCCCTTCCAGCCGATGTCGCGGAGCAAGTATCGATCGCGGTGAAATATGCAGGTTACATCGACCGACAGGAGATGGAAGTCGACCGGCATCGATCGATGGAGGAGAAGCAGATCCCGACTTGGCTCGATTACTCAAAGGTCCCCAGCTTGCGATTGGAGGCGCGTCAAAAGCTCGCTAAGCATCGGCCAGCAACGGTAGGACAAGCATCCCGGATTTCGGGAATTTCCCCTGCTGACATCAGCTTGATTCTGGTCACCATGAAACGCGGGCAGAAGTCGGAGAGTAGCACGCAGACCGCTAGCTGTGAGGGTCATGTAGGATCGGAGGAGCACGGCGAGGAACCCAACGCACATAATACGTGCTGCGGGGATTTATAATCTTTCGGTTGGATGACGATGATCTCAAAACTCCCTTATGTGGTTGCCGTCTTCACCGGGGGCACCATTTCCATGAAAGTGGACTCCGTCTCGGGTGGAGCTGTGCCGTGCCTATCGGGATCGGAGATTCTCGCTTCGGTCCCCGAGGTACAGTCGGTTGCCGAACTCGAAGCGATCGATTTTGCACGCTATCCGGGGCCACATATGACGCCGGAACTCATGTTACGGCTCTCACAGCAGGTTGACGCTCGCCTCTCCGAGGAATCGGTCCAAGGCGCCTTGATCACGCACGGGACCGACACAATGGAGGAAACGGCTTATCTGCTTTCGCTCACGCTTCGAAGTCGCAAACCCGTGGTATTCGTCGGTGCGATGCGGAATGCCTCGCAACCGGGTTGGGATGGGCCATCGAATCTGTTATCGGCGGTGCGTGTGGCTGCGAGCTCGCGAACCCGATCACTAGGGGTGGTGATCTGCATGAATGATACAATCGTCCCTGCGGACGACGCGACCAAGACGCATACGGTGGCGTTGGATGCCTTCCAAGGCCGGGACGCGGGCGTGTTGGGACGAATCGAAGGAACCGACATCATTCTATTTCGAAGAGCGGGCGTCGGTGAAAAGCTCAATACTGGACGTTTAAAAGAGAACGTGGAAATCATCAAACTCGCTGCCGGAAGTTCTGGGAAACTGATTGAGTTGGCAGTCGAGTCTGGGGTGAAGGGATTGGTGATTGAAGGTTTAGGTTGTGGAAACGTTCCCATCACTGCCTTGCGTCAAGTTGAGGGGGCGATAGCCAAAAGCATACCGGTGGTGATCGCTACGCGTTGCCATCGTGGACCGACATCGACCGCGTATGCCTACGAGGGAGCGGCCAAACGACTTGAGCAGGCGGGCGCGATCCTTGCGGGGTTTCTTCCGAGCCACAAGGCCCGTATTAAGTTGATGGTTTTGCTCGGATCAAACGCTTCGATGTCCACCATTCGAGCGAGTTTCAAACGGACGACCGGGGATGAGCTTGGTGACAATTTGCAACGCCCGAGATGAACGAGGCCTGACATCACGGCAAACGATATGCCTCCTGGAGTGCGTGGGCAGTTTGGTCCCGTGGTGTCGCCTGAAACTTCGGAGGCTGGCCCCCGTGCCACGGTAGGTTCCAGATCGGTAGCCTCAGTTATATTGTCATAAACAATTTATTATCAACACGATAGAACATAGAGTTGACCTCGACTCCTATTTCCAAAGGATCGGGTGGCAGAGAGGAAGAGAGACTTCGGTCGAGGTTTTGAAGAGCCTCCACCTGGCCCACACGTCGCGGATTCCGTATGAGAACCTCGACATCCTCTTGGGTCGTGGGATCTCACTCGAGCCCTCGGCCATCGAACGGAAGATCGTGAAGGAGGGCCGTGGTGGTTACTGCTTTGAGCAAAACGCTCTGATGGCCTTGGTGCTGGAGCAACTTGGGTTTCGGGTGACCCGACTGGCGGCCCGAGTCCGACTGCTTTCCACCGGACTCACACCCCGCACCCACCAGATTCTCTTGGTTGAGTGCGAAGCGAGACATTGGTTGGTGGATGTCGGGTTCGGAGGCTGGGGGCTTTTGGAGCCGATCCCACTTGAATCCGGACTCAGGGTCCGGCAAGGCGTTTGGGATGTGCATTTGGAGTGTGAGAAGGACCACTGGGTACTGAGATGTCCACAGAGTCCGATGGGTGAGGATCAGTACACGTTCACCCTCGAGCCTCAGTTCCCTATCGATTACGTTCCGGCGAACCACTATTGCGCGACACATCCGGATTCTCGGTTTGTTCGAACGTTGACGGCCCAGAAGGCTTCGCTAGACAAGAGGTATGTGTTGAGGAACCTCGACTTGACGATCAGCGACGAGCATGGATCTCGATCGACACCCATCCGACCGGGAGAACTCTTGGATGTGTTGGAAAGCCACTTTGGGTTGCGGTTCCCGGCCGGGACCCTGTTTCGAACGAGCGCAGGCGCGATCAACCCGTGATACGCTCAGCCACGCGAACCGAATGATTTCTGAAGGCCTTGCCGGAGATGTAGCCGGACAGGAGCAGGCCAGAGGTGAACTTGAATGAGCCTGGAAAAGGGAGGGAGAAAGGACGATGGGAAAAAGGATGGTGCGCGATACAGGGTTCGAACCTGTGACCCCTACCGTGTCAAGGTAATGCTCTACCACTGAGCTAACCGCGCACAATGCGGACGGGACGAGGAGGGTGCTAAAGGTTTGGAAATTTGGCAAGGCGGATTTTGAAGAAACTGAGATCCGATCGCGGATGTGTGATACCCACGAGCCCACGCTTGACCCATTTGCCTGAGCTGAGGGATGCTGATCGACACATTACGCTATGCCACTGACTGCCCAAGCCTTGGAAACCCTTAGAGGAATTGTCGGAGCTTCGCGCTTGCTCACGAGCAAAGAGGACTTGATCCCTTACAGTTTTGATGGAACTGCCGCGTTACGAAGAATGCCTGGCTGTGTGGTGTTCGCGAGCTCGGCGTATGAAATCTCGGATATTTTGAAGTTCGCGAACGCGAGCGGGCTCAAAGTGGTGACGCGCGGTTCCGGCACGGGACTGAGCGGGGGAAGTTTACCCAGCGACGATTGCATCATCCTGTGCACGGTGAAGATGAATCGGATCCTGGAGGTCGATGCCGCGAACCTGACGCTGACGGTAGAGCCGGGGGCGACAACGCTACAAATCGCGGATGCGGCGGGCGCTGCGAATCTATTTTATCCGCCGGACCCGGGGTCGATGAAGATTTCAACCATTGGCGGCAACGTGGCGGAGAACTCGGGAGGATTGCGAGGTTTGAAGTATGGGGTTACCCGCAACTATGTCATGGGCCTGGAGGTGGTGCTGCCGGATGGAGAGATCCTTTGGACGGGCAACAAATGCGTGAAGGACGTGGCGGGCTATTCGCTGAAGGATCTTTTTGTGGGGTCGGAAGGCACGTTGGGAGTGATCACCAAGGTGTTGTTGCGATTGATTCCAAAACCCAAAGCCAAGCGCACGATGGTCGCGACGTATGACCGAATGGACCAAGCTGCGGAGACGGTATCGGCGATCATCGCGGCGCAGATCATTCCGTGCACGTTGGAGTTCCTGGACCGGATGACCATCCGGTGTGTGGAGGACTTTGCTAAGATCGGACTGCCATTGAACTGTGAGGCCCTCTTGCTCATGGAAACGGACGGTCATCCGGCCGTGGTGGAGGAGGAGGCTCAAAAGATGCAGGAGATCGCGCGAGCGAACGGCTGCTTAGAGTTGCGAGTCGCGAAGGACGAGGCGGAAGCCAATAAACTGGCGAGTGCGAGACGATCAGCGTTCTCGGCGTTGGCGCGAGTTTCACCCACCACGATCCTGGAAGATGCGACGGTCCCCCGGAGTGAGCTGGCCCGCATGATTCGCTTTGTGAACGAGGTGGCGGCCAAATACAAACTGAGGATTGGAACGTTTGGCCACATGGGCGACGGTAATTTGCATCCGACGTTCCTCACAGACGAGCGAAACCACGAAGAGATGCATCGGGTTGAGGAAGCGTTTAAGGAGATTTTTGACGAGGCGATCCGCCTCGGGGGCACCATTACGGGAGAGCACGGGATCGGGGTCGCGAAGAAGGACTTTCTGCCGAAATTCGCAGGAGCTGCATCAATGCGTGTGATGCGGGAGCTGAGGAAGGCGTTGGACCCGAAAGGAACGCTCAATCCGGGTAAGATGATGGATTAAAACACCTCGGAGAATCGCGAGCTGCTACCTCAAGGTGAGTCAGGAGCGGTTCGAAGGATTAAATCAACCAACTCACCGGGTCGTAACTTCAAACCTACGGGCAGACTCACAGCGAAAGGGAGGCCGAGCTGAACGCTGCTAGCCGAGGCCCGTGTCGCTGCCAGAACCGTTGGAATAGATTCAATCTGGGAGCCGACGTTGACGACTTTGCCAAGACCCGACTCGTGGTGACCGGATCGACTTCGAATCTCCACCTCCATGCCCAAGCGGGGTTCGCGTGAGAATGGAGCTTGGATATAAGAAATGACGCGGTCTGAGGTTTCGGAGCTGAGTGTTAGGATTGGATCCCCATCTCGCAGCTGCTCACCCTGTTGGCGGAACACGAAGGAAACAGTTCCTGAGATGGGAGCCTCAATGGTTACGGAAAGGGTGTTTGAGACACAGGTTGCGAGACGCTTTTCCAAACTGTTGAGCAGAGAGGAGGAGGTGGCAAGTTCCTGGATGTGCGCAGATTGTTGCGAAACTTGGTTGAGTTTTTCCAAACCGGATTGGGCCAAGTCGAGAGCCTTGGCGGTCTCCTGCACCTCGACCTGCAGCCTCTCAAGTTCCTTTCGTCGAAGATCGTACTCCGCCTCCGAAATGAGTTTCTCCTGAAACAGTTGTTCGGCGCGTCTGGTATCGTCTTTGGCGAGTTCGACTCGAACCCGGCTTGCAGATAGCTTGGCGCGTTCGAGCAACACATCTAGAAGAAGCTTCTCGTGGTTAACGATGTCGCGTTGCTGGCCGCTAAGAGGCTCTAAACGAGCACGAATCAAGGCAATTTGGGCGTCGATGCTGGAAAGTTCGAGACGGGGATCGGAAGGGATGATGGTGGCGATGGTTTGTCCCTTGGAGACTCTCTGGAAACGTGTGACGCTGAGGGTAGCGAGGCGGCCGGACTGCGGACTGGTCACTTGAGTTTGAATCGCTTCGACCTGCCCTGTAGCGCTGGGCGCGACGAGCTCACGTTGCCAAATTCGAGTGACGCAAAGGATCGCGAGAACGAAAACCAACACTGGAATGCCCTGAACGCGGAAGTCCCTCCACCGCTGGGCGGGTGGGGTCGGGATGGGCGTTAAGGAATCAGAGGGCATGGATCAATTTGTAGGGTTGGATTCAGATTTCGGATTCATCCTCCGCCTTCAAACCGGAGACACGAGAAACACCGGGGAGGCTCTTGAGCTCAGACAGCAAATCCTCCATGCGATCGGGGTCTCGCAAGAGAACCCGGTAGGAAAGATCGGTGCCCTCCTGTCCTGGGGCGGAGCGATGACTAGCACAATGGGTGTTTCGGCTGTGTCGGGTAAGAACAGAACTGAGCGCGGGCATTTCAGTGGCAGGACGCGCCCAATGTAAATTGAGAATGATGTCGTAGCGGTGTCGGCTTCCAAAGGAGGTATACCACAGATAGAGAAACACGAGACAACTCGTGAGACAGCCCACAATTGCGGTGGAAAACTTCATCGTTCCGCAGCCGATGCCTACAACGATCACGGTCAAAACGTAGGTCGTATCTAGAGTATCACGGAGGATGTTGCGGAAACGGACGATCGCGAAGATCGCCATCAAGCCAAACGCGGTCACCAAATTGTTGGACATGACCATCATGACGAAGGTGACCACGATGGGCATCATGACCAAGGAATTGACGAAGGCTCGAGAGTAGGAAAGCCCCGAATGGGTGAACATATACACCCAAGCGATCAACTGGCCCCCTAGGAAAGAAAGGAGGAGGCCGACCATCAAAACAGGGATGTTGGTCGGCGCGGACCCAAAGTCACCTCTAAAAAACCAGTCGGTCATCGATCAAAAATGAGTCGTCATTTTAAACGGGACTCTTCCCTTAGAAAGCAAAATCGAAGTCGGATCGAGTCCAGGCAACGGAATCCCCTGATGCGCGAGGTGGGCGTTTCGCATCACGAGGTCTTCGTCGGCGAGTTGCAGGCCTTCCGCGTATTTCGCTGCGCCGCACTGCATGAGGTTGAAAACCCGCACCAAATCTCCGAACCAGTCCGGAAACCGGTTGGTGAACTTCAGCTCGAGGACAACCCGATTGCCGAAAACGGAGACGGGGTTATTCATTCCTACGAAAAGGTTGTTGGTCGGATCCAGGTCCCACAGGACATCGCGGTCGAAGGTGACGCGCACCGAGTTATCACGAGGGCTCACCCAAGCCTCGCGCATGTAAGCCACGTGTGCTACGGGATACGCACGTAACTCGCGCACGTGCTCGGCGAAGCGCCGAACCGATTCCAAGTCTTTGCTCTTTTTGGAGAGCATGTGGGACTGCAAAGGGACTTCTCCGGACAGGATAGCTGGGATCGCGTCCCGTCGAACCATGCCGCGCTGTTTCGATATGGTGTTGTTACAACGGCGTTTGATCTCGAAAAAGGTTGGGGAATCGGCCTCGTCGTCGTAGTAGCGGATCCGAAGCTTGTAGCGATTTTTGTCACCGTTGATGGTTTGGTGGAAGAGCCGGAGGTCGGGAGAGTCCAAGTAGAGGCTGTGAACGGGATAAGAGAAACCGGCTTTGCCTTCCCCGAACTCATCGAGCTCAAGATAGCCACGAACGAACTCACGAGCCGCCAAGGCGGTCGCTTCGTGCACCATGTACTTGTTCTCAAATCGTTGAGCCTGGAGTTCGCTATTGGCCATACGCGGTTCCGAGTCTGATCCTAGGGACGATGGGCACCCGCAACCGCATCTTCACGGAGCTCGATCGCTAGTCCTAGGTTGATCGACACCGTAGTCGATCGCACGTGCACTTCCACATCCACTTCAGAGCAATGATACCAGAACCCGTTGCAATCGCTAGGAACCGAATGCACCGAAGTGGAAGCGCTGAAAAAGGAGCTAAAAATGTGCCGAATCCAAGCCTAGGATACTAAACATGACACTCGCCATTGGTTTATTCTGCCGGGGTGCTGAGTTCCAGGATGCCTAGGCGTTGGAAAGTAAGGGAGTAACCACCTTACCGGCGACGTCGGTGAGTCGGAAGTCGCGACCCTGAAAGCGGTAGGTGAGTTTCTCATGATGAATGCCGAGACAATGAAGTATCGTCGCATGCAGGTCATGCACATGAACGCCGTCGCGGGCGATGTTGTAGGCAAAATCATCGGTTTCACCATGTACGACACCGCCCTTGATGCCGCCACCCGCCATCCAAACACTGTAGCATCGTGGATGATGATCACGGCCGAAGCTTTCCTTGGAGATATCGCCCTGGCTGTAGGCCGTGCGTCCGAATTCGCCTCCCCAAACCACCAAAGTGTCTTCGAGCAGTCCAGATTTCTTGAGATCGGCGATCAACGCACCTGAGGCTTGGTCGGTCAGCTTGGCTTGATGGCGAATGGCATTGGGCAGATCGCCATGATGATCCCAGTCTCGATGGAGCAGCTGGATGTAGCGGACCCCTCGTTCGGCTAGGCGTCGGGCGAGCAGGCAGTTGTTCGCGAACGAAGCCTTGCCGGGTTCAGCCCCATACAGTTCGAGCACTTCTTTGGGCTCCTTTGAGATGTCCATGAGCTCCGGCACACTGGTTTGCATTCGGTAAGCCATTTCGTAGGCGTCCATTCGCGTGCTGATCTCGGGGTCGGCCAGGGCCTGAAGCTGCATACGATTGAGCGTTTGAACATCGTCGAGCATGCGTCGACGAGTCTTGGCGCTGACCCCGGGTGGATTCGAAACGTAGAGGACGGGGTCGCCACCGTTGCGGAACTGAACCCCCTGATGATTACTCGGGAGAAACCCGTTACCCCAATAACGAGTCTGGAGAGATTGTCCACCGCGTCCGGAGAGGAGCACAATGAACGCAGGCAGATTGCTATTCTCACTGCCCAAGCCGTAGGAGGTCCAAGCACCGAGGGTGGGACGGCCGGGTTGTTGATGTCCGCTAAACAGGTAGGTGACCGCCGGATCGTGGTTGATGGGGTCGGTATGCAGGGTGCGAATAAGGGCGATGTCGTCGGCCACCTTGCCGGTGTGAGGTAGGAGCTCGGAAAGCTCCATGCCGGATTGGCCGTGTTTGTTGAACTTAAAGGGAGTGCCGACACAGAGCAGATATTTTTGACCACTGGTCATGCCGGTGATGCGTTGGCCTTTGCGAATCGATTCGGGCAGCTCGGTGCCTGTGAGCTCCACCAGCTTGGGTTTATAGTCGAATAGGTCGAGGTGCGACGGGGCACCGGACATGAACAGGTAGATCACCCGCTTAGCCTTGGGGGCGAAGTGCAGCGGGTTTACGACTCCATGAGAAAGCAATGGATTGCTAGGCTTGCTGGTGGGAGCAGCGGTTAGGCTGGGGTTCAGGAGGGAAGCCAGGGCCATGGCACCGACCCCTTGAGCACTGCGGCCAAAAAAGGCTCGGCGCGTGAGGGACTTGGTCAATTCGCTTTGGAATAGCATGATCGTTTCAACCTTTGGTGATCGTTTCGTCCAGATTCAACAAGATGCTGCCCACGACGGTCCATGCCGCGAGCTCGGAGGGGTCGACATCGACAGGAGGTCGAGAAGCACCGACGTGGATGAGTTGGTTTGCGGCAGTGCGATCCTTTTCAAACTGTTTCAGCTCACGTTGGAAGGCCGCTAAGAGGGTTGATAACTCTTTCTTGGAGGCTTCGCGGGAGAGGGTGGTGCGAACGGCGAATCGGACTTTGTCGGCGGGCGTTTTACCCGGGCTGCGCAGGATTCGGAGGCCGAGGCTACGGGCGGCTTCGACATAGACCGGATCATTCATGAGCACCAAGGCTTGAAGAGGCGTGTTCGTGCGAGGGCGTCGGACGGTGCAGGTTTCGCGGCTGGGAGCATCGAAGGTGACGAAGGATGCGTAGGGCACGGAACGACGCCAGTAGGTGTAGAGGCCACGGCGGTAGTTTTGATTCCCCTCGCTCTGGACCCAATTCCGCGTGCCTTCGAACGACACCTGCTCCCAAAGGCCTGGGGGTTGGTAAGGAAAGACACTAGGACCACCGATGGCTGGATTGAGCAGGCCACTGACGGCGAGAGCGGTGTCTCGGATGCCTTCGGCGTCAAGTCGTTGGCGGGGAAAACGGCTGAGCAAGCGATCCTCGGGGTCGACTTCAAGAGCACGACGTGAGACGGCAGAACCTTGTCGGTAGGTGGCGGACGTGACAATCAGTCGCTGCATGGCTTTGATGTTCCATCCGGAGCGAATGAACTCGGTGGCGAGCCAGTCGAGCAACTCGGGATGGCTCGGCCATTCTCCTTGGGAGCCGAAGTCCTCGGAAGTCTTGACGATGCCGGTCCCAAAGAAGCGCTGCCAATATTGGTTTACGATAACGCGGCTGGTGAGGGGATTATCGGGATGAACCAGCCATTGAGCCAGTCCGAGGCGATTGGGGGGAAGGGCGTCGGGCAAGCCGAAGAGGCTTTGGGGCACGCCCGGAGTCACTTTGTCACCGCGGTTGTTGTACTCCCCGCGCACCAACAGGAACGTGTCGCGGGGTTTTTCCATCTCCTTCATCACCATAGCGACAGGGATTGCGCCTTGGAAGGCATCGCGTTCGGATCGTTTGGCGGCGAGAAGATCACTGAGCTGCTTCGCCTCGGGAATGAAGGTGCGTCGATAGTAACGGCGCAACTCATCGCGCTGACTTTGTGATCGATCGGAGCGCTCGGGGAGGAGGGCGTTTCGGATCGGATCAGACAACGCGAACACGTCGGCGAGGTGCGGGCTAGAGGAGGTCGCGAGCCGAAAGCGGCCCAAGTTTTTAAACGGTTGTGGGGATTGGAAGAGGAGTCGGACTTTGAGTGAGGTGCCGGTGGCGAAGTCGAATGGTTCACCGGTTCGGAACCAGGCCTGATGCGGTTTGGTGGCTTGATCTGCATCGCCACCAACGGACCAACCGGTTTCGATTTTATTATCCAAGGCACCGGAGACGCTGAAGCCAGGTTGGGAGTAATCGGCGGCGGATGCAGTAAAGACGATGGTCTGCTGGGAGGGGATGGCTGGATGGAGTGAGAACGTGAGCTTCGAATTGGCCGCAACGTGCACGGCCTTTATGAGAAGCCGATTTTCGCCTTTGGCGAACGTGAGTGAGATTGGATCGGCCTCCGTTGGGGATTGCTTGGTTGAATCACGAGAAAAGATAACCTGGCCGTTCAGCCAGACCTTGGTAGGGCCAGAGAAGTCCAGTTTAGCAGTCAGGCGAAGACGATCCGGAGCGTTGAGTGTGCGTTGCAGATAAGATACCTGTTGGGTAGCGGCCAGATCCACGGACAGATCGAGGGATTCGATCTTCATCCGGGTCCAATCGGGTGTGGAGGCCGTAGGGGACTCCGGACCGAACTCTTTAGCGAACGCTTCCTTGAGATCGGCGGAAGCGGGGAACACGACTTGCGACCAAGGGGAGGCGGGTATGGAATGTAGCAGGGCGGTTTCGGCTTTGGGATCTTGCGGAGTCGCCTCGGCCTCGATTCGGGTGAGCACAAAGCCCCCTTTGTCGTCTCGGCCTGCGGCGCGCCCGGGCAGGTCGGACGAAGGCAAGGTTTCCAAGCGGAGACCCGTGAGGTTGCGTTGCGAAGTGTTGAGCACCACTTCGTAGACATCCCGAGGCGCATTGGTGCCGGTCGCGGTGATGACGTTGGTGGCATCGACACTCAGCACGGCTCCGGCTGTGGTGTGGAGGGTGGTGGGTTTGTCTGATTTCCAATCGGAAGCCAAGGCCGAGCGTAGGCGATCCTCCCAGACGGCTTGAGCGGCATCGTGTTTGTCGTGGACTGGATCGAGCATGGCGTTCTGAGCGAGCTCAAGCGCGGCGATCTCTTGTCGGTATTGATCAAGCCGTTTTTCCTGATCGGAGGTGGATAGGGGCACCCTTGGAACCGGGTTGGAGCTTTGGTCCATGCCGTGTTCGTCGACCGTGTTGAAGAAGGCGAAGAATCGGTAGTAATCCTTCTGAGAGATGGGATCGTATTTATGATCGTGGCATTCGGCGCAGGCCATGGAGGTCCCGAGCCAGACGCGGGAGGCGGTATCGACACGGCCGACGATATATTTGACGGCGTATTCTTCCGGAATGGCACCGCCTTCAGAAGTGGTCATTTCATTGCGTTGGAAACCGGTGGCGACCATTTGATCCCGTGTTGGGTTGGGGAGCAGGTCACCTGCGATCTGGTATTGGGTGAAGCGGTCGAAGGGGAGGTTTTCGTTGAAGGCCTTGATCACCCAATCGCGCCAGTGGAACATATCGCGATGCGCGTCGTGGTGGTAGCCCTGGGTTTCACCATAGCGCGCGAGATCCAGCCAATTCTGAGCCATTCGTTCCCCGTAATGCTTTGAATCCAGCAAGCGATCCACCACCTTTTCGTACGCCTTGGGATCCTTGTCGGAGAGGAACGCATCGAGCTCTTCAGGGGTTGGCGGGAGCCCGGTGAGATCAAGAGAGACGCGTCGGAGCAGGCGAGGTTTGTCGGCCTCGGGTGAAGGTTCGAGCTGCTTGGACTCGATCTTCGCGGCGACGAAGGCGTCGATGTCATTACGAACCCAGCTTGAGTTTCTGACCTTTGGAGGTTGAGGACGTTGCGGTTTGATGTAGGCCCAGTGTCCCTTCCACTCTGCACCTTGCTCGACCCAACGACGGAGAGTCGCGATTTGTTGCGCCGAGAGCGGTTTGCCACCTTTGGAAGGAGGCATGAGATCGTCGGCGTCGTGAGTCACGATACGAGCGACCAGTTCGCTCTTTGAGACGTCGCCGGGGACGATGGCACGATGGCCGGACTTCAGGGTCTTGAAGGCTTCGTCTTGCTGATCTAAGCGGAGACCGGCTTTACGGGTCCGTTCGTCTGGTCCATGACAGGCGTAGCAGTGATCGGAAAAAATGGGACGGATCTCACGGTTGAAATCCACTCGACCGGGCATCGAGTCGCCGCGGACCAAGGTGAGAAGCAGCGGCGAGACGAGACTCAAGAGCCATGGGGAGAGTCGTCGGATCGAAGGATACGATGGGGCGGTGTGACGCATGGCAATGACAGGGTGCTGTAAGGTGCAGA